>Ga0209919_1000031_pt1 | contig 90083 bp, 86 predicted proteins | sample SalPon2A_C_D2_MG_FD_185721 | JGI IMG/M metagenome (GOLD analysis project Ga0209919, IMG submission 185721) | Soil microbial communities from South San Francisco under conditions of wetland restoration - Salt Pond MetaG R2A_C_D2_MG (SPAdes)... | ecosystem: Environmental > Terrestrial > Soil >... | reverse complement strand
ACCGATTTCCGCTTCGCCTCTACAGAGGTTACACCATGAACTGACTGTAGCGACGAAAACGGAAACCGTCCCTCGTGTGGACGAATGTCTGGATGAAGCCGTAAATGTCTGCTGCGCATCATAGCGCGACCAAAAGCCTGGCTCTCCACTCTGTCTGACTTATGCGTGCAGCGAGTTGAACTAATTATAGCATCAACCGACTGCGGAAAGGAGCGTGACCCACCACGAGAGACAAAACCGAGCCTGGCTCGGCCAACTAACGGTGCTTGACGGATGGGCCCGATTAAAGGAGCGGACAGTCGCTCAGTTGGCAGCCAGCGCTCTTAACAGCACCTAGTAAGTAGACTTCTTGATAACGTCACCTATTTGTAGCTTGACCTCTTCATGCACAAACTCAAGCATAGTCCTAGAAAGTCACTCGGATATTCGGCATGGGTCTGAAGAATTTGAGTGTTGGCAGCAAAGGAGAATGAATGGGCGAGGCTCTCTCCGGAGAAAAGGCGGCCGGCAAACAGAGTAATAGCCTGTTTGGGGCCGTTAAGCGCTGGTCGGGTTTACAGAATTCGGAGTTGTTGCTGCTGCTCCTGGCAGTCTCCCTTGTCTGGTTTGCTACATTAACTTCCACCAAAGTTGTTCAGGTCGGTTACGACCGAGGAGTCAAAAGTGAGCTGAGCACACTTCTAGGGAGTACGGATGAGGCGCTTCATCTGTGGAGCCACGAGAAAAAAACGATTGCTGAGAGCCTGGCCAGTGATAGAGAAATTATCGGCCATACGCTTGAACTCCTGCAAAGCCCCAGAAAGCAACAGGCCCTGCTTGCTTCGCCAGCACAACAGAAGGTTAGAAATCTTTTCAACAGCTACTTGAAGGGCGGCAATCTGCGCGGTTTTTTTATCATCGATTCCGACAATATCAGTCTGGCCTCATCGAGAGACATCAATGTCGGCACCGTGAATCTACTAGCTCAACAACCTGCCACGCTGGAAAAAATGTGGCGGGGAGAAGCGGTGATCAGCCGGGTACAGCTTTCCGATGTGCCGATGCCAGTGCAAAAGGCGGTTGGGGTAGGCACACGCGATCTAAACATGTTCGTCGGCGTTCCTATTCGTGATACAAACGGCAAGATCATTGCCCTGTTGGCCCTGCGCATTGATCCGAACGAAACACTGTTTTCCCTGCTGCTGCAGGCCCGGCTGGGTGAAACGGGAGAAGCCTATATCTTCGACCGACAGGGCTTGATGCTCAGTCCAAGCCGTTTCAGGGAAGATCTGATCGCTTTGGGCCTGATCGAGCCGGATCAGTCAAATGTTGCACGGGTCTATGTGCGTGATAACAGAACAAACCGCAAATCGGGCTTGAATCGCATGGCCACCAGCGCATCGCAGGGCAGAGAAGACGTTGATGTCTCCGGTTATCCCGACTACCGCGGCAAGATGGTTGTAGGTGCCTGGAAATGGGAGGAGGAGCTGGATCTGGGCCTAGCTGTCGAGCAGGACTTTGACGAGGCCTATGAAACCCTGTTTCAGATGATTTACATGATCTATATCGCTGCAGCAGTGGCAACCTTTGCCATACTGATGCTGGCGCTCTTTTTCGGCAGGGGCCGAAAGCAGGTTCTCGAAACGCAGAACCGTCTTGCTGCGGTGGTGGAATATGCCGCAGACAGCATTATCGTGACCAATCACCACGGCATCATCGAGAGTGCCAATCCGGCAGTGGAGAAGACGTTCGGTTACGCTGTTTCGGAAGTGGTCGGCAAGAATGTGAGCCTGTTGATGCCGGAGCCCTGGCGTGGTGCGCATGATGGCTATATCTCCCGCTTTATGGAGACCGGCGAGGCTCATGTGATCGGTATTGGCCGGGAAATCGAAGCCAAACGTGCCGACGGCTCACTGTTTCCGGCGGAGTTGACGATCAGCCGTTTTGAACTCGAAGCCGGCACTCATTTTGCTGGAACACTGCGTGATTTAACCCAGCGTAAAGAGGCTGAGGCGGAACTCGAAGCCGAGCAGCAGTTTAGCGAGCAGGTTCTGAACTCGCTGGCATCCCATGTTGCCGTGCTGGATGAAACCGGCGAGATCGTCTTTGTGAACGAGGCCTGGCGTCGATTCTCCCATGAGAACGGCACACCCGATGAGCAGGATCCAGTAGGCATGAATTACCTCACAGCGTCAAAACAAGCGACCGGAAAGAATTCTGAGAATGCTGAAGAGGTGACAGCACATCTTGCCGCCATGCTGGAAGGCAAAGAGAACGCGTTCTCTCTCGAATACCCCTGCCATGCACCGGACAAAAAAAGGTGGTTCCAGATGCTGGCTAACCGTTTCGAGTCCCGCGGCAAGGTGATGATCGTGACTTCGCACATGGATATCACCGAACGGCGCGTAGCGGAAGAGATGCTGCTCAGAGAAAAAGAGATGGTGGAGGAAGCGAACAGATCTCTGGAGGTTACGCGACAGGCCCTGGAGCGTGCAGAAATCGGGGAGCTGTGGCTGAAAGCCAGTGATGCGCATGTGATCAGGGCTAATGATCACTTGGCCAACAAGCTTGGCAACAGCCAAGAAGAGCTTGCTGAGATGGGCGCCCTGGATTTTTCCCCGGAATTTAATATGGAGGCTTATCAGGAAGCAGTTATCCAGATTCGCACGGACGGCTGGTCTACTTTCGACACAGTGTACAAGAAAAAAGATGGCAGCCTGTTTCCAATTGAGGCAATCGTCATGTATCGGCAAGGAGAGAATGATCAGGATGATATGCTCATCTGCTTTATTCTTGATATTAGTGAGCGCAAGCGTATCGAAGATAAACTGCGCATGATGTCGCTGGTAGCCGCAGAGACCGATAACGGGGTGGTGGTCACCGATCTCGATCAGAAGATCAAGTGGGTGAATCCCGGCTTTACAGATATTACGGGGTTTACATACGATGAGGTGATCGGCAGGAAACCAGGAGATTTTCTGCAGGGGCCGAAAACGGAGAAAGAGTCCGTTCGTCTCCTCAGCGATGCTATCAGAAACAAGGAACGGGTCGAAACTGACATCACCAACTATCGCAAGGATGGTAGAGAATATATTCTGCATATCGAGATTATGCCGATTCGGGACGAGTCGGGAGAGGTGACCGAACTCATTGCTCTGGAGAGCGACGTCACTGAGCAGCGAAAGGCAGAAATGGAAATCAGGCAGGCGAAGGAAGAAGCGGAGATGGCCAACATCGCCAAATCGTCGTTTCTCGCTACCATGAGTCATGAGATTCGTACGCCTCTGAATGGTGTGGTGGGAACCATCGATCTTCTCAACCATACGCAGCTTGAATCCAACCAGAAAGAGATGGTCAGGACGGCGCGTGAATCATCTCTGACATTGATGGGAATCATTGACGATGTTCTTGATTTCTCGAAAATCGAGGCTGGTCGCTTTGAGCTTGATCATGGGCCTTTCTCACTACAGGACGTAGTGGAAGGGTGTGTCGACTCTCTGCAGACGATGGCTTTGAAAAAGCATGTCGATCTGCTGGTGTTTTGTGATCCAGCCATTCCCGAAGTGGTAGGAGATTCGGTGCGCCTGCGGCAGATTATTTTTAACCTGACCGGCAACGCCATTAAATTTTCCGCGAACATCAAAGACAGGATGGGGCACGTCGAGGTGAGCGCAGTGCTGGAGCATCTGGACGATGATGAAACGAACATCTGTCTGGCGGTGAAAGACAACGGCATCGGCATGAGTCAGGAACAGCAGAAGAAGCTGTTTAAACCTTTCGTGCAGGCTGAAAGCTCGACAACACGCCGCTTTGGCGGTACCGGACTTGGTCTGGCGATTTCCCGGCGCCTGATTGAGATGATGGGGGGACAGATCGAGCTGAAATCCCGATTGGATGAGGGTTCGCTCTTTTCTGTCATGCTTACCATGAAGAGAGTATCCGATCAGCCGGTGGTTTCAGCCAAAGCGCTGAGCGGGTTGCAGGTGTTGCTGCTTCTCGAGGAGGAATCCGAAGCCGTACGAATTATCGACACCTATCTTCGTTATGCCGGGGCAGACGTTGTTCCGGTCACGCAGGCCGATGCTGCTGAATGCTTCAAGACGCTTCCTGAGAGTAGCGACGATACCCTGGTTGTGATCGACAGTCAGAGGAATGAAGAGAGCAACAGGCAAGCGCACGACATGCTACGTGAGCTGACTGCCGGTAGCAGAGAGCTTCGTTTCCTTACCATTGGCCGAGGCAGAAGGCGCTATGTGCGACAAGTTGCTGAGGGTACGATGAGCATTGATATCAATGCCATGCGGCGAGATACGTTGATTAATGCAGTGGCATCTTTGGCTGGCCGCGAATCTCCTGAAACCGGTGATCAGGAGTTGGATTACTCGCATATTGCCGAGCTGCCTACTATGGATGAGGCGCGGGCTAGCGGACGCCTGATTCTGGTGGCCGAAGACAATGAGACCAACCGCAATGTGATTCGCATGCAGTTAGCTCAGCTCGGTTATGTGGCTGAGATAGCGGAAGACGGCAAACAGGCGCTGGAGATGTGGCGCAAAGGAAACTATGCTATGCTACTTACCGATTGCCATATGCCGGAAATGGATGGATACAATCTGGCACGTGCGATTAGATCTGAGGAAGAGGAGGAAAATCATCTTCCTGTCATTGCCATAACCGCAGACGCGCTGAAAGGAACGGCGGAGAAGTGCCATGCTTCTGGTATGGATGATTATGTGACTAAGCCTATGCAGATTCCCGAGCTTCGAAGTGTGATGGATAAGTGGCTCTCCGTCACTGCTGCAGAGGCGGATGCTACGGGTATGGATGAGGCAATTGATCCGAATGTGCTGGGGGCATTGTTGGGTTCGGATGATCCCGAAATACTGACGAAGTTTTACAATGACTTTCAGGCATCGAGTTCTGAAATTGCCAGTCAAGTTGCTTCGGCCTTTGACGATAGGAATTATAAGAAGGTCAGCGAATTGGCGCATAAGTTGAAATCAGCTGCTAAGACAGTAGGTGCAAACGCTCTTGCAGATAGCTGTTTGGCTTTGGAGCAGGCCGGTCAGGCTGGCGATGGTGAGGAGCTTGATTTGCAGATGAGCCGTTTTAATCTGTTATATGAAGATGTGCACGTCTGGCTTGAGCAACGTATAAAGGCCGAATAGGGATTTATCATGAAAACCATCCTGTCGAATCAATCTGTACTTGTCGTAGATGATGAGTCGTTTATCCTTGAAACAACCGCATTCATGCTTCGCCGACTTGGTTTCAAAGAGGTGTGTACCGCCCAGAGTGCTCAGCTGGCCTTAGAATACATTGATTCAGACGAAAACTCCTTTGAGTTGGTTTTATGTGATCTGAATATGCCGGATGTAGATGGTGTAGAGCTGCTGCGGATGTTCTCTGAACGTGGTTTCAATGGAGAGATTATTCTTTTCAGCGGTGAGGATAGCCGTACCCTCAGCATGGCGGAGAGCCTTGCCAAAGCCAGAAACCTTTCTGTGCTCGGGGCAGTATCAAAACCGCTGCAAGTAAACGAACTAAGCCAACTTCTTGCCAGGCGGGGAAAGGTGCTTCTTCAGAAGAACCGTGCCGCGCCTCAACTGGTTTCAGAAGAGCGTCTGATTCGCGCCATTGAGGCGGAAGAGCTAGAGCCCTGGTTTCAGCCAAAAGTTGAAATTACCAGCAAGCGGGTCGTTGGAGTTGAGGCGCTGGTCCGCTGGCCGAATAGTGAGGAGGGGATAATTTTCCCTGATGCGTTTATACCTGTTGCCGAAGAGCATGGTCTGATCGATGCGCTTACCTTTCTGGTCTTGAAAAAATCAGCCGCCATGCAGGCAGACTGGCAAAAAAGTGGGATAAAACTGAAAATCGCGGTCAATGTCTCCATGGATAGTCTGTACGATCTGACTTTCCCAGAGCGGGTTGCAAGCTACCTGAGCGAACACAATGTTGATCCATCGACATTTCAGCTTGAGGTGACTGAAAGTCGCCTGATGGAAGATCTTGTCAGGCCTCTCGATAATCTTCTGCGCTTGCGGCTCAAGAAAATATCGCTGTCGATTGATGATTTTGGTACCGGCCACTCCAACCTCACTCAGTTGCGAGATTTACCTTTTGACGAGCTTAAACTTGATCGCAGCTTCGTTAAGGGAGCTGCCAATGACGAAAGGACGAGGTCCTTGCTTGAGTCGAGCGTCGATATCGCCAGGAAACTGGATATGAAGATTGTCGTAGAAGGTGTCGAGACGTTAGAGGAGTGGCAGCGTGTTGAGGCGTTGGGTTGCGATGTCGTACAAGGCTATTTTGTTTCGCGTCCGATTCCCGGGGCTGACATTCCTGCTTGGATAGAGCAGTGGCCGGAACAGTGTAAATCACTGTTTCCAAAATAGTTTCGAGGGATAGGAGCAATTAAGCAGTTCTGTATGGCGATGCTGTCGTGGGAGGTTACACCCAAATATAGCGGGCATAGCACTAACCCAGGATGCAAATGCAATTCAGCCCCTCACCCTCCTACAATGTCGCGAACCGGCCATAAACGGCCCTTCGGAGAATTGCTTCAGAGCCCCCAAATGATCATACCTCAGTTTGCTCAGAAAGCTCTAAGGCATCATCTACTTCTATCCCTAAATATCTGACAGTATTTTCCAGCTTTGTATGTCCGAGGAGTAATTGAATGGCTCGGAGGTTTTTGTTCTTCTGTAAATCAATGTGACTTTGGTGCGTCTCAGTGAATGGGTTCCATATTCAGTTGGATCCAGCCCTGCGAGCGATGCCCAAGATTTTACTATCCTTGCATACTGCCGTGTCGAGATATGTAGTGAAAATCGTATTCTGCTAGGAAAGAGGTAATCCTCCTGATCAAGATGCGCCATCGCAATCCATGCCTTTACAGCGTCTTGAGTTTGCTCTGTCAGCTCAAACCTTGCTGGCTGCCCTGTTTTCTGTTGTATGACCGTTGCCCTTGACATGACGCGACCTTCATGAGCAATATCACTAACATGTAGCTTAATGAGATCGCACCCTCGAAGCTTGCTGTCGATTGCTAAATTGAATAGAGCAATGCCCCTTTTATCGTTTTCTAGCTGAAGCCTAATTCTAATTACCCATACCTCTTGAAGTTTAAAGGGTGGTTTGGATCCACGTAAACGTTTTTCATTTTGTGAATAATCCTTTCCAGCAGCAATATAATTTGAGTTATTGATCATGACATGTTTCCTCCTGGTTGGTTTGGAAACACGATTCTGGATCATCCATAGGATTGATTGTTACAACCAACCTCCGAGATTCACACTTCCTATGCTTTGACATATTCTTAATATGTTGCTGGATACCATCAATGCAGATACGGGTTCAGAAGTGCTTTATGCGACTGGATCTTTAGAGAAAGCTCACGCCAGAACAATCTGGCTCAGCGGCCTGACCAAGCCGGAGGAGTTCATTAGTCTATGATAAGTCGCAACACGATTATGATGACTCACATGCTGATTGCGGGTTTTATGCTCCCTATCGCAGCCCTCTATTTTATCACCGGCGCTCTTTATACCCTTGGGATCAAGGGGCATGTTGAAAAGGAAACGATCATGCTGCATCTCGAACAACCATTCCAGCCCAATCTCGATATACTTTCAAAGCTCACAACCAAGGCTCTCCTCAAAAGGAATTTGCCGTTACCCGGCGGTGAGGCGACTCTACGAAAGACCAAGAAATCATATAAACTGAGATGGGATGATCTGAGGCATTCAGTGATATTGACTCCTCAGCCGGACATGTACCTGGTTAAAATGGTCGTAAGAGAACGCAGTACGCTGGCACAAATCATGCGAATTCACCGCGCTGAAGCTGGTTCAGCATTCAAGGTGCTGGCTATTATTTTAGTTGCCGGCCTGATCATGATTCTCTCAACGGGTGTCTACATGGCTCAATCTATCTCCAAATTTCGGCAGCCCGTTACAGTGGCCATTGCCTGCGGATTTGCTACGATCTTGACTCTATTGCTAAGCCGGTATTTTCTGTAAAGCGCCTGTCCAGAACGGCAAACTCTCCCTGAGAAGAGCTTCGTTTCATGAATGTGACACAACTGTGACAGAAAAAACACACGTGAGTCCCATCACATATATGTACTCCTAGCGACGCAAACCTGTCATCACTATGACGGTGAAGCTTATTTTCTTTTCAGGCACAAGGGGCGAACTTCGCACAGCGATAAAAGTGGGTGCCAATAATGACTAAACGGCAACTGATTTTTATATCGCTGGCCTCGCTATTTATCGCCGGGCCGCTGGGTCTGATCGGATACAAACTGCTGGTTCTCGATTATCGGATGGCCGACCTGATCCCTGCAACAAGCTATCATGTCGATATCGCCATGACTGTTGATGGCCATGGCGACAATATTGATATGAGTACCTATCTGCCGAAATCGGATGCGCGCCAGCGCATCACAGAAGAAGCACAGACATCCGGTGACTTTACCCTCGACATTGGTTCGACCAATTTGAATCGCATCGCCTCATGGCAGGCTGAGGCTGTAAAGGGGCATCAGAGCGTGCGTTATTCTTTTGCCGTCCAGGCACAACATGTGCAGTATAAAATACCTCCCAACCTGCAGATTCCCAAGAACTACCCTGAGTCACTTGCCCCCTATCTGCGCTCTGAAGAAGGTGTGCCGCTTGAGAATCCACTTATTGATGAAGCCATTCATAAGATCCTTCCGCAAGGCAATGTAACAGTTCTTGAAGCACTTGAAGGCATCCACCGGTATTTGCAGGACAATCTCAAGAACAGGAATTTTTCGGGCTATACGGATGCGATCACGGCCTACAAGCTGGGAGAGGCCAGCTGTAATGGTAAAGGGCGTTTGTTTGTTGCTCTGGCGCGCAAAATCAACCTGCCTGCACGACTGGTTGGCGGCCTGATCATGCATTCAGGCAGCAAGCGAGTCAGCCACCAATGGGTGGAGATCTATGTCAACGGCTACTGGGTTCCATTCGATACGATCAACGATCATTTTGCAGAAATACCGGCCAACTTTCTTACTCTCTATTACGGTGACAAAGCGCTTTTTCAGCACAGTACAAATATAAATTTCCAGTACGCTTTTCAAATTTCGAAAAAGCTAGTGCCCAAAAGCTCGTTGCGAGAGCACATTGGAGATTCTCCATTCAATATTGCAAATCTTTATCTGTTGTTTGAGAGCATTGGCATTTCACAGAATCTTCTGAAAATCATCCTGATGATCCCGCTTGGGGCTTTGGTGACGGTGATCTTTCGTAATGTTATTGGACTGGAGACATTCGGCACTTTTTTACCTGCACTGATTGCTGCAGCAGCACGGGATACCGGCTTGTTATGGGGCTTGATTGGATTTGTCATGGTCATCGTTCTGACAGCGCTTATCCGTCGCGCACTGGACTGGATGGAGTTACTGCATTCGCCCAAGATGGCCATTCTGTTGACTGCGGTTGTGATGATTATCCTCGGTACAACGGTGCTCAGTGTAAAGTTGAGCCTTCTGGATTTGGCGCATTTATCGCTATTTCCCATTGCCATTCTTGCCATCACAGCTGAACGATTCACCATCTATGAGTCCGAGCAGGGCCTAAAGAAGGCAGCACGAGTTACGGCTGCAACTATGGTTGTTATTGCTGCCGCGTATGCCGTCATGGATTCACAGTTTTTGCAAAGCATGATTCTGGCCTTCCCCGAACTGTTGCTGGTGTTGATCGGCTTAAACATGTGGCTGGGTAAATGGATCGGCATGCGTGTCACCGAATTTTTCCGGTTTCGTAAACTCATCTTGAGCGAGTCTTCGAAATGAAGTGGTTTGGCTGGCTGTCAGACTGGCAGCATTTCCACCGGGGCGGGAGAAGAGTGCTGACCATGAATCAGCGCAATCTGCATTTCATCTATCCCAATAATGCCCGAAGGGATTTTTCGGTTGCAGACAACAAGCTTCTGACCAAGCAAATACTTGCTGAAAACGGGGTTCCGGTGCCGGAAACCTATAAAGCTTACTCAAGTTTTTTCGAATTACGCAATCTTGAGGAGGACCTTGCTGCTTACGATGAGTTTGTCATCAAGCCGGCTCAGGGAAGTGGTGGCGGGGGTATTCTGGTGATCAGCGCTAAAACGGCCAACGGTTGGGTCAGCGTCAGCGGCCGCACCTACACCATGGCCGACATGCGCAAACATCTGGCTGATATCATATTCGGGGTGTACTCCTTTGGCCTGACTGACCAGGTCATTATTGAACGGCGGATTGAACAGCATTCCGATCTTGCTGAGCTGAGTCCTTTTGGCCTGACCGATGTACGCGTCATTGTTTTCCGGGATGAGCCTGTTTTGGCCATGCTGCGCGTGCCAACCCTGGCTTCTGACGGCAAAGCCAATTTGCATCAGGGCGCATTGGGTATCGGGGTCGATATTGAAACCGGTTCTCTCATCCATGCCATTCATAAAGGAGCCTCTGTAACTCAGCATCCGAACACAGGTCTGCCTCTATTGGGACGCAGGGTGCCGTTCTGGGAAAATATTCTGCACATCAGTCGTGTGGCTGCCGGTGCTGTTCCCCTCAAATATCTGGGTATTGATCTGGCCATCTCAAGTGGCGGCCCGTTAATTGTGGAGATCAATGTTCGTCCCGGCATCGAAATACAGAATGCCAATATGCTCGGTATGCGCCCATTGCTTGAGCAAATAAATGATACGGCGCAGCAGAACGGACGCGCGCAGAGCAAGCCATGAAGATGTCATCTCTGTTGGAAAGCTTCGTGCCTGTTGTTGTCGTGGTTGCGCTCATCAGCGGGGCTTTGCTGTATGTCCAGTATAAGGTGATTATGGATGCCGACCGGGCTATCGTGATTGATATTGCTCAAAGCGAAAGCCCCGACGCTCCAATCGGCGAAGAAGGTGGCGACAGTACTGAAGTTGTGGTCATAGACACACCTTCCTCGGGTAGTCCTGAGCTTGCAGGGGTCAGAAGTCTCATCGACAGTAAACAGTGGATCGAGGCTGAACAGGCGCTGCAGGCGCAACTTGCTGAAAAAGCATCTTCGGAAGCGCTTTCTGAGCTTGGTATGCTGTTCTACAGGCAGCACCTTTATGACAAGGCGCTTGAGAGCATGAATCAGGCTATTGAGATGAAGCCGGTTTATGCCAGCGCCTATTTCTATCGCGGGCTTGTTTACTCCAAAATGGGTGAGCGCGAAAAAGCTGTGGCCGACTATCAGCGACAAATCAAGCTCGCGCCATTTCACTTTGAAGCCCGCTACAACCTTGGCGTGGCACAACTTAAGGCCAAAAAATATCATGCTGCAAGCCAGACCTTTGATCGTGCAGTTCGTCTTGCCAGTGGTAAACGAAAGGCCAAAGCCTATTACAATCTTGGCCTGGCGCTGCATCATCAGGGCGACTTATTCAGCGGCAAGGCCAGGCTGGCCTTTGATTCTGCGATCCGCCTGCAGCCGGACTATATCGCGCCACGTTTCGGGCTTGCATCACTCGAGCCTGATAGCAAGGACGGTCAGCAAAAAGCCTTGCACCAATACGAGACCGTTCTACGACTGCGGCCGAATTATGCCCCGGCATATTTTCGCATCGGGCTGGTCTACTCGGCGCTTGGAGAAATTAAACCATCTATCGCTGCCTATAGGCAGGCGATCCGGCATGACCCGGCCTATAGCAAAGCGCATTATAATCTCGGTTTGAAATTGATTGATGACCACCAGTGGACGGATGCCAGACAACAATTCGAATGGATACTGGAGAGGAACCCAAAGCATGCGCGGAGTCATTTCAATCTAGGTCGCATCGCCAATAATAATAAGGACTATGCATCCGCACTCGAACATTATCGCACTGCCATAGCGCTCAAGCAGGGGAATTACCCTGCAGCCATGGTCAATATGGGTCTTATTTTTTTCGAGCAACAGAAATACGATCAGGCTATCAGTACTTATCGGGATGCTATCAATCTTCGCCCCAACTATGCCGCAGCCTGGCACAGCTTAGGTATGGCTGAGCTGAAAACAGGCAAGGTAACCGAGGCTGAATCTTCGTTGAGGACAGCAATCCAGTACCAGCCTGATGCATACCAAGTCTGGGAAGATCTTGGAAGCATCCTCATGCAAGTTAAACGCCTTGAAGAAGCAACGCATGCGTATCAGAAAGCCATAGAGTTCAAAGCGAATTTCCAGCCGGCCCAGCTAGCCCTTGCGAACGTTTTCATCATGCAAAAAGAATATGCGCAGGCCTCATCCCTTTACGAAGACATATTGAAAGGTTTTCCATCTTACGGCGTTGTCTGGCAAAAACTTGGCAACACATATGAGGCGATGGGGCGTCATGCAGAGGCTGAAAAGGCGTTACGTCAGTCGCTGCGCCTCAATCCAATGAACATCTCTGCCAAGCGTGATCTGGCGAAAGTGATTCTCCAGCGAGGACGCCCCAAAGAGGCGACCAAGCTCCTCGCTGAAGCTGTTGAGGCCGAGCCCGCATTGGCCGATCTGCATTACGAATATGCTGAAGCATTAATCGCTTCAGGAAAAGCTGGCGCAGCCCGCTCCGAACTGGAAAAGGGTTTGCGTCTGGAACCAAAAAACGAGGATATTCTTCGTGCTGTAAAGGCATTGGGGACCAATCCTTGATAATGAAGAGAGGTGACAAATGAAACTGAAATCGAATTTATTAAAGATCAGTCTATTGAGCGCAACCCTTGCCGTGGCAGCCGCACCTGCAGATGCGGCAAAGAAAGCGGATGAGGGACTAACAATGACAGCGAGCCTCGGACTTGGATATGACAGTAACGCGTATCTTACCCCGAAGGCTCCGTACAATGATCTGGCGCAGCCAGGTAATCCGTTGATTGTGCCGAAGGTTCAGTCAGGGCTATACATTCCTGTTGGCTTGGGAGCCAAACACCTCGACTCATCGGGTATGGAGTTCAGCTATAAATTTGCCAGCGAATATTATCTTAACTCTGCGCTAAGGAATGCCAGTACATACAACAACGATGCCAAGCTGGGCTGGCATTTCTCACTGGATGGAGGACCCCCCAAGGACTCCGACCTCTATGTGGGCTTTCTGGCTGGATATCACAAAAATATCTACACTGACCGTGATACGGGCGAGGCCAAACTGACGCGGGTATCGGGAACCAATATTTCCAATCGCTATACCCATTTTGATATCGGTGGTGAGGCAAAATTGAAGCAGAAGGTTGACGATGTTCAGTACGAACTGGCGACCAAGCTGGTTCGCTTAAGTTATAATGACCCTATCGTTATTGCCCCACTGGATCACAACCTGTTCGAATTGGGTGCCAGTGCCCGATTCCCGTTGGGTGATGAATCAACTAAACTGAAACTCGGATACGACTTTGCCATTCGCGATTACACTAACCGACCGGCACGAGATGCATTGGGGGTGCAAAGTCGCGCCAATCCACTATTAACCTATCTCTATCATACAGCAGGAGCCCAGTTGTTCCATAAATTCAGCAGAAATTTCCTTGTATTTCTGGATTATGAGAGAACCTACCGTATTGACCGTTTCGTCAATTATAACGGCTACACCAAAGACAAGGTGAAACTGAGAGTTCGTTATCATGTTTCTCCGGACTTCATGTTGCGTGCCAAGGTGTCTTATAGCCGCACAAATTACCCGCATGCGTTCGCCTTTGACAATCCGGCTGGCGGGCAGAAGAAGTACAAAGCACTGAAGGCTTCGGTAAAGGCCGAATACGAATCTTATCTCTCCGCACTGAGTGACCCGGTGATATGGGCCAAGGCTGATTATATCAAGCAGACCTCTACCGATTTACGCTATACGTATAATCAGGATCAAGTGATGATAGGTTCCGACTGGAAATTCTAGACTTCTACTATTGATCATCATTGAGATAGGCGAAGTCGCGCTCAACCTGTGGCGCGACTTCGCTGAATCTTTGGAAAGATATCAGTCTGTTGAAAATATATCGGCTGATACATCGTTGAACAATATGAAACTCTGAGTCAGCATTGAACAATGCCAATCGCTCATTATCTGTCAGAGGATCACCGTGCTATAGAGGAAATGCTTGCAACGATTGAAGCCATGTGTGAACGGGTCGAAACGGGGGGGTCGTTAACTCCAAACACCTTCATGCGGCCATGGAATGGATACGCGAATTTGTTGGCGGCTGGCATTTGAATAAAGAAGAGGACCTCCTCTTTCCAACTCTGGCGTCGGCCAGCGCTCCTGACGTTAAGAACATCATCGACACCTTCCTGAGCGAACATCGCCGGGAACGGCGCTTGTTTGCTAAGATGGCTTATGCCGCAGCCAATTTGCACAGCAACAAGGAAGATGCGGCAAAGTTGTTTTCCATCGCCGCAAGAAAATACATCAGCGAGCTCAGTGCCCATATCCAAAAAGAAGATGAGCAATTTTATCCTTTGGTGAATAACCAGCTTCATGAACATAGCCATGCCTCCCTCTTGGAGGCCCACCAAAAACTTGAGGAAAAAATGGGAAAGCAATGGCTAGAAAGCATGATGGCTACACTTAAGGAACTTTCCGCAGTCTATCCCAGCAAATAATCCTTATAAGTTCAAGGATGCTGCACTTAATTTTCTCTATAGTGAATGTCCGCAGCCGAAAGCAGCCACTCAGATCACCAGCTTTAACGATCAATTTCAACCATAGTGCAGCAGGGTACCGGATTCAATTGCACTACCATGCCGGATTAGTGCAATGACCTGCTGATTTGAGTGCCATCTGCAGGCATTAATGCCAAGCCTGCAATTCTAGAATACCTTTCATTCAAATAGTGCCTTATTATCCACTCCATAGAATTGAAATAATTCTCAGTAGGGGTAAATCTATTCGTATGCCCTAGAAGCATCGCGATAATGGCAACATCGGTAGGGCTCCCTGGACAGCGCTGCATAGTGCTCCAAGCATGCTCCCACTGCGCACCCCCAATAACTCTCGCTAACCTTTTCAATGAATCTTTTGAAAACATCGGATTTGAGGGACTTATACCCTCGCACACCTTGCCTTCCATCGCTTTCGAATAAAAATTTGGATCGATTAACATGAAATAACGAAATAGGGCCCATGACGCGAACCCGTGACGCAAAGAATGTATTCCTGACACAGATACATTATTTTCCGCCAACACTCTCGCGATTCTTTTGCCTAGTGTATTGGAGCTTATCGGCGCCCCGCCAGGTTCGGAAACTATGCGCGACTCACCATTCGCACTCTTGTGCTTGATGGCTTCAATCAATTGAGTGCTATAGGGCTCTGGAACAAGCCACCCGACAGGTACGCTTCTTCTGCTGGTCTGACGCTTGCTCCATCCAATTTGGAGCTTGTAATCATCAAGCAGATCAGATGGCTTTAGCGCACTTATCTCTTCACATCTCAAACCAGCATAAAATGCCAGGATAATGGCAATCCACTCATGCTCATAGGTGCCAAGTCTCGAAAGCAGTTGATCGATTTCCGAAGGCTTGACCACATAGGCTTCAGGAATCCCCCTACTAACCCTGAAAGCATAATTATCCCAGTCAATCTGAGGATCCCCCTTATGGTCACACACAAGAAACTCGCAAAGGCTTTTCAGGTGCGTCATTGTCTGTCGCCGACTGGAGGCCGCATAGTCCATATCAGAAGCAAGAAAAGATGCCAACTCGATCCATTCCTCCATGGAAAGCTCTGATATTATCTTTGTCCCCATGATTGGCAGCAACCTGCAGGGCATGACAGATATGTAGCTCAGAAATGTTGATATCCTATTTTTTCGATATTTCTGCCCCCTTAACATCCAAACAACCCACTCCAATAACAACTTCACATTTGGGGTAGTCACAAGAAACTCACTATATGTTGCCATCAACTCTTCTATATCAGCAGCCGCAGCCTTCTTGGGAGCCATATGATTTTCTTTGTAGCCATAGCCCAATAAAATCCCCCTGACATTCAGAAAGAGCATCTCCGCCATCAGGTCGTGTTTGACATCATACACTGCTTCGCCATGACGTTCTTCTGCCCCAGGGAGTGGCAATTCGGAACTGGCCATTTCACCAGATTGAAGATCAACAGCCCGCTTTAAATGAGCTGTTCTCAGCTTCCCACTCAATGAGGCGATCACCATGTATGGCACACCCAGCTGGCTAAGACTCATATGTGCTAAGCGAATCCACATATGAGTATTCCATGCTGATGGAACAGGCTTATCAGGATGCACGATCCTCCACAGCTCTTGCAACCGATGATCGAGATCAATCCTCCGGCTCACTCGGGCCTTTGATCGCTCCCTCCATTCACGCGGAAACAAATACCATTTCCCCTGCACTTTCTTAACACGATTTAGTAACAGCTTAAAATAAAGCTGGCTTAAATCGCCTATTGGATAAACTCGCGTAAGATCCTTGTAATCAACTCTTTTCCCCAGCGGAAGCTCAACCCGAGACTCGGAGTCAATACAAACGTGCTTTTTCTGTACATATGCCAAACGGAAATCCGCATCTTTTCTCACCACGCCATCAAAGGCGATAAGAATCAGCATTAGGTCAGCTCGAAGGATTGGATTCTTTGTGGCTATATTGGGCTTATGGGATTGCAGATAAAGTAGAATTTCATGATAATTATCCAACAACTCAAATGCTTCATCATCCTGTGATACAGCCTGATTCGCCCGCGGGAAAAAATTAATTGCAGGCATTGAAGACACCTTCAATCCTGCTTTGCTTTTTAGATACTTGAAAATGCGGGACAACATGCGATTGGTTTGATGCAGATTCCTTTTATATGCTGCATTCATTACATCCGGCCGCTCTGGCACTCCTAGCAACCGATACACCATTTCGGTATCGGACTTCACCCAGGTTGGCCACTTTTTCTTTTCCTTTGCCACTTGGAAAACTGCATCTAAGACAGCAATCATTTTTTGAATCTGCGGCCCTTTTTCAGGCAGCTGATCACGAAACAGCCCCAACAAGGTGCTTAAGTGCAGCTCAACTGCATCCGATACACTTTCATTAGCTGTAGACACGATCACAGACGGGAGCCCTTAGACCAAGAGCCCCAACAACTTTGTTTTCAACAATCTGTGCCAACCGCTCTCCAATGAATGCGGAAGATGAAGGGCTACAAATATGCGTTGGCTCGGTTCCGGCATGTCTGTGACCGGAAATGTAGTCGATCCACTCTTGAGGAACCCCCTCCCAATGCAATAAGGTCAACAATAAATGCCTGCACCCATTTTTTAACCCGGAGAAATATCCGCTTCCAAAACGGTCTCCCAATTGCAGGTCGAGTAGATTAGGTGACACCGGCATGAGCATGCGCTGCTTCTCATCAGCCATTAAAAAGGCATCAGCCGCTCCCATAAGCTGATATCCTTGCATGCGCTTTAACCCCAGCCATTCCTGCTGCATGGGCTGATGAAACGATATCGCATTCACAAGTGAGCTGCACAACGGGATATCCCTAAACTCCAGATTCACCTTGTTATGTTTATCAGAAACATGCGCGGTTTTGAGCGTTGAGTTGATGAGCCCCTGTCTTGGACAAGGATCGCGCAGAGGCCGTTGCCCGGTGCAAATAGCATAGAACGCGTAGAGGTATCCCATATATGCATTCCAGACATGGTCTGAAGACCTGATTAAATCATTACTCTCATGGGGAAAACTGGCCGCCAAACAAGCCAAGTGATCCCTAAATTTCGAGACTCTTGGAGTGTTGGGCGCTCCTATAAAGTCATTCGATTCATTCGGAAAGTTTCCTCCAGCAAGAACATGACGATACCTCATATATGACAGAGTCCTCGCAACATCATGTCGGTTTCGAATCCCTTCCAAAAACAACTTACACATTCTGAGCCATTCGACAGTAAGGTGCTCAACAGGAATGGTAATGTAGGAATGCTGACTCAGCAGATAAAATGATTCCGTGGACGACAGGCAATCAGCGAATAAAGGCGGGAACCCCGCACCGTTAACAAAGTACGCATAAAAACTGAGTCGCAGCCTTGAAATCGATACTTTTGTCAGACCATCCAGACCAAGGCTCCCCAGAAACATCTCGGCCTGCTTGATATCCGTTTTGCAGAAGATTCGTTTTATGAAAGCGGGAAATCCGGCAAGTTGATTCAATATAATTTGTGGCAACTCGTATTTCTCTATAAGGCCAATATTGTATGAGCGTTCATCGCCACTCATCGTTGGACGAGCGGACAACTTCCATATGACCCCATGTCGAATATCAATCCAACAATCCCCATCCGCAATTGCTTCAGCATCAATGTCTTCATCTTTTTGTGAATCTGGCACGCACATGCAACCCATTTTCATCAGCGTGCCGGGGGTTATTCCAACCAGCAACGAAAACAACACGATGAGCCTTACACCTTGTCTCCATTTCCCCTCGTCACTCTCGACAGCTGAAAGGATTTTCTTCAGCCCATCAAAGGAAACACACCGATCATCCCATGGCTGAACCTTCAAGGCTTGAACCATGGATTCAATTTGACCTTGGTTACGTCGTTTCTCCTCCCAAGGCGAACTGAGCCACGAAAGGGGCATGGAAATAGCAACATCCTCTATGTAATCGGATGGATGTTCACCGTACGCTTCTGCCTCAGGATGGATATTAGCAGTAGAGAAAAATTGGAAACTTGTTTCTGTTGCCGTAGATATATCTCGATGAAAAGGTCCGCCATACCCCGAAGGGGTAGGCAAATAGGCTTTTGAAGATGTAAATGGCTCCATCTCCCAGTCGATCCATCGATCAGTACGTCCACGATATTCTCTCGGCTCTTTCTTTCTTTTTTCATGATTGCGATCATCACGGATCATCAGGTCTTTGATATATGTCGAATCGCCAGAGCTCAATAACGCAACGCCATTGATGTTTTTGCTTTCTTTTGTTCTTTTTACGATCACGCTCCTGTTTAGCAGCGGAATATCAAAAGCAGCTTTTGTTGATTCAAAACCACTCCCCTGCACGACTTTTCTCGCAGCCAATCCCAAATGGCTCATGTAGCCTTTCATATTGATATCCGGCTTTTCGATAGTTATTTTATTTCGCCAATAAAACAGTCTTTGATGCAGGAATGCGCCAAGCGCACGATACGATTTACTAAACTCCTTTCTATCGGGTGATAATTGAAATGGGTAAACAGAGAAATGATATGCATACGCAGGATTTGTATTCATGTGCCCATGAACGGAATCGGACAAAAAAACGTCGCTATCTTCACTAAGGGCTTGGATTCCGTTCCAAGCTTCATGCACTGCTTTCGAGACATCATCATGCATTTCGTTTGCATTATTTTCATAATAACTACGGATCAGATACAGGCAAACTGGCTCCATATGCGCCAAGCATGCGCCATTATCGGGGCAATCAATCAACCGAAGAAACTGTGACACCTGTTTGGCGGGCACATCGCATTTCTTGGCAACATCATCCGCCATCGGATGGCGACAATCATCAATATGATAAAATGCCAGAATTTCTTTATTCAATTTCTTCAATCACTTCTGGATCACCAATGGCATCGTCTTCAATTCGAATATCCAACAGCTTCAGCAACTCAATGACTGAGTCCGGCAATGGTGTTTCGTTAAGCAGCTTTTCCACTCGCCTGCTTTTTTTGTGCCCGGTCACAGCCTGGATGGGATCCACGAATTTTCCGCCGCACTTAGTTGACTCGATAAAATTCATTCTGGCACTTATTGCCTCAGGGCAGGCGTTCGTTTTTTCCAGCAAAGCGGCCAAGATAGCGCTGTCGACGATTCCGCGCTTAATCGGCATTAATTGGTAAGTGTTGCCAACGAGTAAATCCAGCTTCGGCGGCTCATCAACAATGGCTACACAAAATTCTTTACAGCCTTTGCGTTCCAGTGCCATGAAGAATGGGATCAGGCCAACAAGGTGGTAATGCCTGTTCTTTTTCATGCCCTTTTTTGGCGCAACAGGAAACACGAGCGTATTTGAGATGCACTCAACAACGTTATGAGTGAGTGCATGCTGAATCAGTTCATCCCAAACCTCTACATCCAAGGATTCAGCCAACCCTGGATGGATTGAAATATCTTCTGCTTTTACCTTGATGGCGTGGCCGGCTTCATTTTCTTCATTTGTCATATAGTTATCCTTTATTTCATACTCCCCTCCCCCTTTGTTTTCTTGGTCTTGTTATTCGGCCAACGTCCGCAGCAACTGTTCACCCCTGTGCCTGAATGCCAACAGTATTCCCAGTGATTTCCGCAACCGAATTTCAATCGTTCCTGGTGGATCGATATCGGACAGTGGCTTCTGTCGCGGATATGACCGTGGATTAAAGGATTGGCGATGTGGAATTTGAACCACTAGCAACCGCCGCCACCTGTTAATCACCCATTCCTGTTCCGCACCTGTAAATTCTACTTCCGGCAAATCACCGGTAGCGCGCAATTGATCCTGAACCGCAGTTCGCGGGTAGCTGAAATTCAGCTCAATATCTGAATCAGACTTATACCTGGTAAGAAACAATTGAAGCATTTGGATCATCAGGCCAATCACATCCGGGCGATTCGTTGCGTATGCCCATTGTTTTTCTTTGCTTCCATGTAATAGATAGAGGATGCAAAACAGGTCAAATTTTTCGGCATCAGATTCGAGCACGTGCAGTGCAGCCAAAGCATCCGCATACAAGCGTTTCGTTTTTGGCGGCAACCGCTCATTCCGCCAGTCCTCGTTTATCCAGTTTTCCGACATGGCAGCCATAATGCCCGATGGTCAAAAAGATGTCAAGGCTCTACACATCATTAGGCGAAATATCTCAATGCATTAATCTCTTAATAATTGCCCTCGCCATCTGATCTGATATTCCCTTCCCCGATTTCGTCGGCATTCTCAGAACATCTGTCCGCATGTTTCCGATATACATTAGCCCTACATTCTCATTGAAGTTATTATATTCATCTGGATTAGGAGCGAATCGCAAAGCCGCCCATGTGAAGTCGCATAGTGCAGTAATATTATTCAGCTGGGCCGGCCTCACATCGCTCCTGCCTGTAACGATCTGCACGCCATGAATATGTATCGATCCATTGTTGGATTGAACAATGAAAACGACATCAATTTCGTTTCCAAACTCTGGCTCGAAAACCTTGGATAAGACCTGGATATGGCTGCCAGGTTCATAGCCGATATCCTTCAGATTCATTCCTTCCAAGGGCTCAACAACGAGGTTGTGGAACAGATAATTTTTCCTGTGTTCATCACCACGTGGAAGTTTAGGTGCGAGCTTATTGCGTCCTCGTGCATCGCCTTCAAGGGCAGGCCTGAATTTATTCCATTGCAGCCGCAACTCTTTCATTGTCACCTGTCTCTCAAACAGTCGGGAAGCCAACTTTCCGACCACATATGAAGGGGCCGCCCTGCTAATCTTTTCGAGTATTTCAATACTTTCAGGACTAACGCCGTCAGGAATATCCATGAGGCTATTGATGCGCCGCTGACCACCCCCGCCCCAAAAAACAAAAGCCGCATTTGCAGCCCTCCTGAAACGCCATAGGTTCGCGATATGAACTCCAAGTTGCCCTGCAAACCACTTCAACCAGGCTGAAAAAGAATTAGCCTGCCCCCTCCACAGCTTCCGCTCTTCATACTCCAGAATAATTCTGGCCAAAACCCTCCAATCGCGTCTGCCCATCACCGACTGGCTTATCAGGGAATCGATATTATCTACAGACATCACGCCCTCCCTGCGCCGGCATACATGTCATATACGTACTCATAGACAGCCAGACATTTATGCTGAAACAGAACCGGGTTGAAACTCTCAGGCAAATCCCGATCCAGTACCTCTTCGATCGCCACCCGAACCCCAGCTCTGGTCTCCTGCTGTTTACGCCAGTCGAGCACCAGTTTTTCACGCCGCAATGTCTGCAGAAGATCCTTGGCTGCTTGCTTAACCTGTTTAATCTCCTGAGCCGTCAGTTCCATCCTGGGTTTTGTCAGCAAATCAAAGATTGCCAACTCCTCCTCACTCAGATTCTCCTGAATCGACCGTTGCTCCTCTTTTGACAGCGCCTTTGCAAATTCAGTTAAATTTCTGAAAAACGCCTCAACACTTTGGCTGCCAAGATTATATTCATCGATCAGTGCTTTAAACTTCTCGAGCAAATCCAATCTCGTTCTGTTCACCTTAACCATTTCGTTGAGCTTGCGCTCAAGCAACCTTTTCAAACGTTCAGCTTCGGTTCTTTTCTTATCTTGGGAAATCAATTGTTCCAAGGTGTCAAATGGCATTTTGGAGAGATCAACCTTCTCGGCAACAGTCGGAATCATGTATCCTTCCGTCACGATCGAATCATCCACCAACCGCCTCACCTGATCACGCACATCATCCAAATCGGAATCGTCCCCATCCCCGGCACCGGTCAGTCGCCTTACTGACTCCATCAACACAAGAAGCAAGGTCCTGTCTGCGGCAAACTGGTTGGCTGCTGCATCCGGCAGAATGGCCTTATACAACCGGTTTACGTGAGCGACGCTTGCTCGCAATTGCTCCAGAGCACTCGCATCGGCCAATAATTTTTCCACTGCATCCTGAAGCAGTCCCAGCTTTGCAAAACCAGACGTGGGGGCAGCCTGAATAGCATCAATATCCACACGCATGGCATTACACTGTGTTCGTGCAGATTCCACTGTAGCCTTTAGCGCCTCAATCAGTTTCTGTTTCAAGGCAACCGGCTCGCCGGTTTCTTCCCCGCCGCTTTCACCAATGCCCGAACCATAGAGACCGAGCGCCTTTTCAAGGTTTCGGAAAACACCGTAGTAATCGACAATCAAGCCGTTGTTCTTGTCCGGAAAGACACGATTCGCGCGGGCGATGGTTTGCATCAATGTGTGATTCTTCATCGGCTTGTCGAGATAGATCGTCGAACAGGTCGGTGCATCAAACCCCGTCATCCACATGCCGCACACAAAGACCAGTCTGAGTGGATCATCGGGGTTCTTGAAGCGGACATCCAACTGTTCATCGCGCATGCGTTTGCGGTGCGTGAGAATATCCAACCCTTCTTTTTTGAACTCCTTCAGCTCATTCTGGGATTGCGACACTACTACTGCCATGTCGATCTCTTTCATGAAATCATAGCGCTGCTGCAGATCTTCCCAATCACTGCCGGACAGCTTGTAAACAAGCAATTCCTTCTTAAGCTGTTCCAACTTCAACTGCCAATTCGCTTGCACTTTATCGTACATTTTCACAGCCGTTTTTTTATCAACGGCCACATACATCGCCTTGCCGGCAAAGCTGCGGCTCATGAAATGCTCCACCACATCCGCAGCCAGCTGCTCAAGCCGTTCGTTATCCGTAATCAGATAATAGTCGCGAGCAAATTCCTGCTTTATCCTCTCTTCCTGGTCGGGATGTAATTCGGCCTCTTCAAGGATGCGCGCCAGATCGTCATTGATTTCTTCGTTTACAAGCTGCAGCCCCGGAATCCGATTCTCATAATAGAGTGGCAATGTTGCCTTATCCTCAATCGCCTGTCGGAAGTTGTAGACGCTTACATAATCGCCAAATACCTCTCGGGTTTTCTCCTCACCCGCCAACAGCGGCGTACCGGTAAAACCGATGAATGCGGCATTTGGCAACGCATTTCTCATATTCAGCGCAAACGTGTCATATTGACTTCGATGCGCCTCATCCGTCATCACAATCACATCATCACGCGCAGACAGTTGCGGGTATGTTTCACCTCGCGCCGTATGAAACTTCTGAATCAACGTAAACACATAACGGTGATCCTCAGCCAGCAGGCGCTTCAGTTCCTCGCCGCTTTCCGCCCGCGCCTCCGACTCGGTAATCGCACCGGAGGATGCAAAGTTTTTGTAGATTTGTTCATCCAGTTCCATTCGGTCGGTCACAACAACGAACGTCCAGTTGCCCTCAAGCCTTCGCAACACCTTGCGCGAGAAAAACACCATCGAATAGCTCTTGCCACTGCCTTGGGTATGCCAGAATACGCCCAGCTTCCCCCTATTCTTCCGCCTGCCTTCGACCGCATGCACAGCCCGATTTACGCCCAGATACTGATGATAGCGAGCAACAAGTTTGATCGTGCCACCCTGGGCATCGCTGAAGAGGATGAAGTTCTCGACGATATCCAGCAGGCGCGCCGGTTCGCATGTGCCGCGCAGCATGGTTTCCAGACTGACCATGCCTGTTTCATCTTCATCGTTGATCTTCTTCCATTCAGAAAAATGTTCCCAGGCCGAGGTCACGGAACCCAGCTTGCTTTCGTGACCGTTTGAGAGGATAACCAAGGCGTTACACCAGAAAAGATGAGGTATCGTATCCTTGTAATCGGTCAAATTGCCGCTGTATGCATGCTTCAATTCCCGGTGTGACGCCTTCAGTTCCACAAACAACAGCGGAATGCCATTCACAAACCCGGTCAGATCGGTTCGTCTCGTGTAGACCTCGCCGGTCACCCAGAGCTGGGATACCAGGAGGAAATCATTGTTTTTTTCCTTACTCCAATCGATATAGCGAACACGGAAATCCCGGGTTTCCCCTTCACTGCCGGAAACCCGCGCAACAAACCCGTCTTTTAACAATGCATATATTTCCCGATTGGCAGCCACCATGCTCATGGCACTGCGATCACGGGTTATTTCCTGTTCGGCCATCTGCAGCGCCGGATAGGGCACATCCGGATTCAATCGGCGCATCGCCTGCATTAACCGGTTCGCAAGCACCACCTCGCCACGGTTATCACGTCCCAGCGTGCCGCTCTCGCCAAACTCCTCTTCATAGGCATTCAGCGTTTCCCAGCCGAGTTCTTCCAGCAAGGCGATGGCCGGCTGCTCAACGAGCTGATCCTCGGAATACACACCGGCTGCCATGATTAATCCTTCCTGCTTTCTGATTTCAGTCTGTAGCCGCCTGTTTTAGGCGCACCGACAAATTCAATCAATTCAAGTTTCCTCAATTCGGCAATATCCCGCTTGGCGGTTTTCTCAACCACATCCCACTGCGCTTCGATATCTGCTGCTTTCACCTTTCTGCCAGCATTGAGCTGATCAATGAACCACTGCTGCCGCTCATTTACAGGCTCATTTACAGGGACATTTACAGGGACATTTACAGGGACATCGGGATGCGGACGGAAGATCACCCGCACACACGAACCCAGCTCCTGCCACTCCGGTTCCGGATAACCATCCTTGTTACAGGTATTGATAATACGTTGGTAACCGCTCCCCCACTGCTCCATCAGGCCTGCCTCGTGAAGCACCCGGCAAATCACTCGATTCCGTATCCGGCTGACGCCCGCCTTGAAATCCTCCATGGTCATGCCGAAAGGAAACATGCCCGGGCTCTGAATCTCCAGGCGATCTGAAAAGATCGATACGAAGATGCGCATGCCCGCACAGGCATAATCGGCATGGGCAAGGGCATTCACCAGCACCTCACGAATGGCAATACTCGGGTATTCAGGAATATCGTGGCGTTGCATATCCGTGATACGAGATGCCAGCCGGGTGTTGCGGGCAACAAACTTCGGAACATCCATCACGGCATCAAGCAAACCATCCATATCCTGCCGATCAATAAACTCGCTCTTGTCCGTGCCGCGGAAGCGCGCGCAGGAGATGCGGGCGTCGGGAAAACAGCGCTGACGTACTTCAGGGTTTCCAAACAGAATCACTCCACCGTTGGAGGCGACGCGACCGCTGCCATAGCGCACCAGAATACCCAGTGACTCCAAAGCCGGTGCATCCATAATGTGATCTTTGCCGTCAAACCAGCGTCGAACCGCCAGTTTATCCAGATCGGCTTCTGAAGTGCCCGCACAAGGTAGCTGATCAAAGGCGCTGTTGTGATGCAGTCGTTTCAACTCTTCCAGCATGGTCGCATCAGCCCTTCGATTGGTGGAGCCGAGGCGCACATAAACGCCTTCCACGGACCCCTTTTCCTTCAGATAAAACGGCCCAGGCCAGTGAGCAACGCGCACGAGCAGCAGCGATTTATCGTCCACGGTCACTGCTTCAATCTCCGGCATCATTGCAGGCTCAATACTGTCGGCAATCAAATTAGCCAACCGCTCCTCCTCTGCCAGCACATCATCCACACCGACGATGGTCCCATCATCAGCGCGACCGATAATGAGTGTTCCGCCTGCCGTGTTGGCAAACGCGACCAGCGACCGCAGTACAGGCTTCGGCGAAGACAAATCCCGCTTAAACTCCAGTGTTTTGCCTTCAGGAGCGGAGAGAAGAAGATGAACGTCCATTATTTCATCCGCTCTATAGTAGGTTGAGGAAAACGTCTCAATGAGAATGTCACTGAAATCATCACTCGGCTTCCATCATGCCGTCGGACAGGCATTGCCCAAGGCTTCCGATGATTTTACCAAGCCTTCGAATTTCACTAGAGTCAATGTTGATCTTGTGCCCAACAATCGCCTGCATATCACCTGATTTACTAATATATTCTGAATCCACAACACCCATCTTATGAGACAATAAATGCCGCTTCTGAAAGGCCCGGCCTGCCAGATTCCATTCGACAGTAGTGACACCGACTGAAAAATCCAGATTGAAAAGGGCATTCACCTTCTGTTTGGCCCCCTCTAGACTCTGGAAGGATACCTTGCTCACTTTTTTTGGCTCGGATGCAGCATTGGCATATACACGACATAATTCTCTCCCAAAGCCATCAAATGCGGAAACGCAATCTTCAAGAGCATTTTCAATAAGTCTTTCCGCCAGTTCCCCTTCGACACCATCAGCCATGTCGAGCATTTTTGACACCAACTCCAAGTTCTTATACAGAATCTGGAGGGTATTGTGCTGTCTACAGTCTGGGCAAAAGGCAAAAATACCGAAAACAGCATACTTCAGGGAACAACTAGGGCATTCGGCGTGCGTCTCAAGAGATTGTTCTCTATACCTGTGAACAGGTTGAGGCGATCCGGATTCGACTTTCATACTTAGGCCAAAACCAAAAGTCCCTTGAGGTTTGGTTTCGAACTCTAAGCTTTTAAGGTCTTTAGAAATTGCGCCCATAACATCACGCATTATCATAGATTTCGCATACTCAATCTGGTCAGGCGTATGAAAATCGCTTTGCTCTGCAGAATGACCACAATATGGACAATGGCACTCGGTGATACCACTAAGACCTGTTCCGGGAAATATCTTGAAATAGCCTTTACATTCTTCGCTCGGACACTCACGCCCAAGGTAACCATCCTCATCGGTCGACAAAGAGATACTAAATTGATTACCAAGTCTGTTGAGGTGACTCATAAATCTTCTCCAGCCCCCTCTAAGGAATGCGCTGCATAGGAAATCATTGCTGTGGTAATCATGATCAGCATCTGAGCACCGAGCCGGTCAAAGTGATTGTTAGGACTATGATGAGGTTTATTCGCCGCCACTTTGATAGCACTGAGAGATTCATTCAGCCAACGGTAAGTTGATTCTCCCAGCCTGGTTTCCCAAGATTTCTTTAACTGCGGTATTTTCTTCCCGGAGGCATCACCCTTATCTTCCATTTCAAAAAACTGTTCCAAAGCAACACGACATTTGCCCGCCGCTTCATCGTAATGCCCTAGTTGGAATTGCTTCTGTGCCTGTTCCATCGCTTTGTATGAATGCTTTAAGGCTTGCATTGACTCAATAGGAACTGCTGGCAATTCGATGGCTATCACCATGCCATAACCCAACCCCGGTAAAACCTGTTCGCGCCATTGCGTATCCGGAACAGTAAAGGGTATATCACCAGTGATGGTTGCCGCATCTCTAAATGCAACAGATGACATTGTTTCATCAGAAATGCCGCGTTCCTTCCCCAAAGTCAGGCAAGATATTTTTATCCGGACTGAGCCCTGCATACTTCCTTGGCGCTGTTGCTCAATCCATTCGAGCCGTCGTGCATCAAGTGGAAACTCAAGATACACATGCTGATCGTTATCGAAATCATATACCAGTTGGTTCAACTGTTGCGGAACACAATCGCTGATCTTCTGCCCGCCGAATATGAGTTCGCCCTGGACATCTCCAAGCTGAACTGCATAAAGTTCATCTTTGTGCTTCTTGGCTATCCCTTTCACATCCAGCCTGAGCGGAATGATTAATCTTGGATAGATTGAGCCACCATTGGATTGAACATTATTCCCCTCAATCCTTGCTTCCATATGAAGCGCATCTCCAATTGAAGTATGCAACCTTGTACTCATAAAGAAAGCTCCAGTGGTGATAAAGTCCGCTTGAACTCCGGTGTCTTGCATTTGAGGATGGATATCAGAAAGTTAATATCCATCAGGTCACTTCCGACTCTATATCATCGTAGTAGTTACCATCCCAAGCCTGAACAGCTTTCAGACAGGATTTAACTATTGCCCTACATTCACTAACATCAGGAAGAGAAAGGGAGCGATTGATTGTTGTGTTGTGTGAATAGTAATTGATAAATTTCCATACCCGCTCTCGTTCAACCTCATCAGGAAAAAGCCTTTCCATTTTTCCTCTTAGACCAGTAGACAAAGGTATCATAATACCTCCAAAGGCTTCCATAAATCGCCGAACCATATTAGGCAGGCCCAACAAGCAATCAAAATCTCCAGCCGCTGCTTTATCAAAGTGGTAAAGGACCGAAAAGAGGTAATGATATTCAGACTTGAAACGCAGAAGCTCCTTAGGAATTTCCTCTAGTACGGCTTTTCCATCATCGCTCCGCTTTACGAGATATACCCCCCACTTCATCCACTCTGATTGCGGTTTGTTTCTGAGGCGATTTCCTTCGTCGTCCGCAACCCAATCCCGGATCAGACTGTAGAACTCAAAACTATGAGTAGAAATAAAAAGTTGGCGACAAGAGGCTAACTGAATTTTTATAAGGGCATAAGTGTTGAAGAGGTGGTTTGCATCAAGGCTGGATATTGGGTCGTCTATGACAACTATAGTGTCTTCAAGCGGATTTCGACCATCCTGAATGCTTGTGATGAAATGTGCGAATGCAATTGCAGTTTTCTCTCCTTCGCTAAGATTTTTAGCAATAGCGTCTCCGCGCTTTATCTGGAAGCGCTTGTCAGACGACACTTCAATCCGTAAATCATCCTTGCCGAAGTATGCAGCAAGAAGCTCGTTGATTCGTTCAGCCCCTTTTGATGCCTCAGAAAGTTCTTGTTCAAGTGCCCGAACTTCGGTATCCAGCTCACCGAGCTTCGTATTCTGATTGGTGATCGTTGTTTTGAGAGTATCGATCTGTAGAAGCCTTTTGTTATACTCCTCTTCTCGAATAAATAACGCTGCATAGTGACTTTCAAGCTTCACAAAAGACTCTTGTCTTTTTTTCTCAAACTCTGCTGTGCGAGCATTGTGCTCTGAAATTAACTTATTAATCCCTTCAACTGCAGCACCGATTTGAGTAGAGTTATTATCCACTGATGGACATGCAAGCTTTGTAAACGCCTTGCTCTGCTTTACAGTCAGGACTTCTTCAAGCCTGCTCAGCGCAGACTTCCGCATCCTGAGCAATTCATCTAGCTGGTCCCTTTCAGTTATATATCGCTCTGACAACTCTGGATAAAACTCACCCTTATGGTCGAGTGTGACTTTCTCCTCTTGAGCAACCTGAACTTCATTTACCATGGCTTTAAGCTCAGTCATCATGTTTTCATAGTCAGCAGAAAAATGCCCGGCGAGGTGGGTTATCAAATCATGAGGTAGCAATTGGCCGCAGAACTGGCATGTTTCCTTTCCCTCGTGCAACACACGCCCTTTCTCAACCCATCTTTCGACATCCGGGTTGCTCTGGAGCCGAGGGATTGGGTTATGTGCAGTGACAACTCTGTCCAAGAGAGATGTTGTCTTTTCCTTCAATTGCTCAATCGAAGAGAGTGAAACGACTTTGGCAGACATTGCTGACTTTTTTTCGGTGGAGCGAAAAACCAAGAGGCACTGTTCCAATGCATTATCATCAAGCAAATAACCCTCAGGGTTCGCCTTGCATGCTATAACCTTTGGCTCAAAGCGAGTTCGATCATAACTAGGGACACCTAGAGGATTCTTGATCAGGTCACGAGCATATCTAGTCAATGCCCCATCGATTGCAGTCTGGATTTCGCGTCGTTGTCCTTCTGCCTGTAACTTGCTTTGTGCGAGTTCTTCTCGCTCTGTTGCCTTCATCTTCAGGGCACCCTGTTTTGTGATGTTTTCTGCACTCAGAACTAAAATAGGTGACGCGCTTCCTTCGTCAAAGCCCAGGTTATCCCGCATAAAGTCGCTGTTAAAAACTCTGATTAAAGGCGCCGTATGTGGAGTGGATAAGTAATGAACCGTTTCGTCCTGATTTTTGATCTGGACTTGGGCCTCTGTGAAATCCTCATGATGCTGCTGTTGCTCAAAACATCGAAACGCCCGTGATAAAGTGGTCTTGCCCGAGTAATTCCAGCCATAAATCAGATTGAATTGCTTGAAATCAGGAAGGCCAGAAGGCCACTGAAAGTCTTCGAAAACTCCAAAAGATTTTATATGAAGGAACCGGCGAATCATATTTTACATGCCCGAAATAGTGAGTTGCCCAGACAGCAATTTTGGCAACAGCATGTCACGGGTACGCCGTAGATTTTCGGTTTGAGTTTGAAGCTTATAGATGAAACGAAACATTGGTTCAGTAGTTGATGTAAATTTATCCAGCAGCCATTGAGGCGGCCTCGTAATGGATATTTGGCCAAAACAACTCTCCTGAACTCTTTGTCGTCCACTGGCGCCGGTCATACTCTTAATTGCCACATCGCGGAATTCATCACTCCTTGCCATGCAGTACACATATTGTGGAGTCAGCGCTTTTGAGCGAAGCACGATGAATTCGGTCGAACCGAAGGCTACAGCTTTTTCATTTGGCAAGAACTGAACAAAGCCTGTCTTTCCATTTTCCAGACACGGAGTAATCCTCGCAAAAAGCGTATCCCCATTTTGAAATTTTGACCCACTGCTTCCTGCGCGAGACTCAATATCTGAAATCAGCATTGAATCGTTTGAAAGACAGCCCATCGGAACAAATGGTTTCTCACCTTCTCGTGGAACAACTACGCTAGGCTTAACCTCAATACATTCGGTTAACGCCTTCAACGCCCAGTCTTTCGGGATGGGGCCAACGAGGGAACCAACAAGAGAAATGCTTTCGTGACCGGGGTAGCGGAAATTGACAAACCATTCGCGGTAAAGACTGCGTGCCATCTCTTCCAAAACCTTAATGCGCCGCAGGTTATTTTCGATCAGTTCATCATAGGCCGACAGTATCTCTGCAATCCGACTCTGAATGGAAAAAGTTGGAAAATTACATTCATATTCACTCAGCGCGGATATATCCGCCCGCTGTCTTCCAGAAGCACCACTCATACTCTTCTCAGCAACAGAACGAAATTTTTTGTCTTGAGAAAAATAATATATATATGAAGGGTCGGCCATTCCTTTACGGGCCCTAAGAACAAAAAACTCTGTTGATCCCAAACCAGGTATTTCTCCCGCATATTGAGAAATCTTCCCATTTTCCAGACATGGAGTAATTCGGGCAAAAAGTATATCGCCAGGAGAAAACTTTGAGCCCGACCCTCCAGCCGATCGAGTTGTCTGTGGTCTCACCCAACGGTTTCCTAGAGTTATATCCCCCATTGATATAAATGGAACACTCTCTCCCTTCTTCAAGCTTACCTTGGGGTTCAACTCAACATAGTCGGAAAATTTCGACATCTTAAGAATCCAAAATATCGGCCACATTCTGGGCAATAATGGCTTGTAACTCTCTGGCTTGAGTATTGTGTCTTTCCAGCTCTTCATTCAGTGCTTCAAACATCTCTTTAAAATCCCCATCGCTCAAATTATCACCAGAGGAAACGCCAACATAGAGACCAGAATTCAGGCTCCAGCCCTGTGCTTCGATCTCGGAAAGCGTAGCCGCTTTGCATAGACCGGCGACATCTACATAACCATCGTTTAGGCCGTGCTCGGCCAGCAATTCGGAGCTTCCGTGCCTGTCCTCTATGGGTTCACCACGATACAGGCGAGCGATATTGGCCAGGAACTCGATCTGCTGTGCTGTCCAGTCACGGTGAGCGCGATCCAGTTGGCGATAGACATGGCGCGCATCAATAAACAGCACCTTGTCCTCGCGCTCCGTGCCCCGCTTGCCCTTGTCGAAGAACCACAGCGTGCAGGGAAGCGTGACGGTGTAGAACATATTCGGACCCACCGAGACCATCACATCCACGGCTCTGGATTCGATCAGTTTCTTGCGGATCTCCATTTCCGATGCACGGGCATCCGAAGCCGAGTTCGCCATAACGAAACCGGCGCGGCATGCCGAATGGAAATCGCGGATCATCCTTGAGGCGATCCTTGTCCACGGCATCCACATTGAACGGCGGATTGGCCATGACAAAATCGAATTTCCCGACCGAATGATGCAAATCCTCGTAATAGGTGTTGCCCTGGCGGATATCGCCACCCAGACCATGCACCGCCATATTCATGCGCGCCAGGCGTGCCGTTGCCGTCTTGGCTTCCTGACCATGGATGGAAAGCACTTCCTGTCCGGTTTGGCGATGCTCGCGCACGAAACGGGCCGATTGCACAAACATGCCGCCAGAACCGCAGGCGGGATCGAAGATGCGGCCATGGAACGGTTCGATAATCTCGACGATCAGCTTCACAATGGCCGTCGGCGTGAAAAACTCACCACCGCCCCGGCCTTCGCTCAGGGCAAAACTGCCGAGGAAATATTCATAGATGCGCCCGAAGGCATCGCCCTCGATATCCATCGGGATGGATGCCATCAGCTTCATCAGTTCAATCAGTGTGGCATTTTCCAGACGATTGTAGCTCTTGGGCAGTACGTCCTTCAGATCGCTGTTTTCCGCTTCAATCGCACGCATCGCATCGTTGGTGGCCGTACCGATATCGGCACCCTCCGGCAGTTGCAGCAGCTTCGAGAAGCGCGCCGTAGCCGGCAGGAACAACACGCCTTTGGCCTGATAATGCTCCTTTCCGGGAGCAGCGCGCCTGCGGCTGGAAAAACTCTCGGCCAGTTCCTGTTCAGCCTGCGTAAAGCGCACATCAGCAAAGCGCAGGAAGATCAGCCCCAGTACGGGCACGGAATATTCGTGCGCACCCAGATTGGAATTGGCGCGTAACTGGTCGGCTGCCGACCATAGTCGCTTTTCAAGCTCGGCGAGCTTTTCCACCATGCCTACTCCCCCTGACCATCAGGCACATATTCAAACAAATCCGCCACGCTACATTCAAAATAGCGGCACAATGCATCAATGGCATCCAGGTCGACGCGGCTGGCACGTTCAAAATATAATGCGCCGACCGTATTTCTGTGTAAGCCGGTCTCGCGCGCCACCTCAATCGCCTTAACCTTCCGCTCCCCCATCATTCGTGACAAGTGGCATTTAATCATGGCACCTCCTCTCGATTCACGCTCATGAAAACAAGCCTTATTCAACAGTAAAAAGCCGATTTGTACAACCGAAAGCCCTATAGCAGTGCACAAAGCCCTTGACATGGCCTTTTTATGTGGCATTATGCACTACAGTGGTGCTAACGGCCCATAAGGAGGTCTTAATGTTAGATATAAATCACAGCGAATTATTAACATGTGACGAGCTCTCGTTGCGGATCAAATACGATGCGCGATATATCCGGGAGCATCTGAAGGATTCGGTGTTTATCGAGGGCATCCACTACATCCGGCCATTTGGCAGACGCAAAATCCTGTTTCTCTGGGAACCGATCGAACAGGAACTGATTCAGTCGACCCGCAACCAGATGGCTGTACCCATGGCTGCAGGTGGATCTGTCCGTGGGTAGCGTTTATCCTCGCCAGGGAAGCGGCAAGCTGGTGCTAGACTTCAGGTATCAGAAAGAACGCTGCCGTGAGCAGACATTGCTGGACGATACCGCGGCGAACAGGCGGCGACTGGAAAAACTGCTGGAAAAAGTTGAGCAGGAAATCTCTATCGGTATTTTTGATTACGCTAGGACATTTCCCAACAGCCCGAGAGCGAAGAAATTCTCCAGAGATTCTCAGCAGCTGAATGGCGCGCCTCTATTCTCGGAGTTTGTCGAAGAATGGTGGCAGGAAAATGCCTTCCGCTGGAAACGCAGTGGCATCAAAAACATGCAAAGTACACTGGACAAGCACTTGCTGCCGGAGTTTGGGCCAATTGCCATCAATGCCATCGGCAAGGGCCATATTCTCAAGTTCCGCTCGCGCCTGGCTGAACTTCCCGGACGCTGTGGCAGCAAGCTTTCTCCGAAACGAATCAACAATATCCTGCAGCCACTGAAAAGCATTCTGGATGAGGCGGCAGAGCGCTACGGATTCGTATCACCATTCCGTGCCATCAAACGACTGCCGGTTAACAAGTCCGATGTGAATCCCCTTTCGTTGACCGAACTGATGCGATTTCTTGATAACGTCCGTCAGGACTTCCGTGACTACTACGCTGTACGGTTCTTCACAGGCATGAGAACAGGTGAGATCGATGGTCTGCGCTGGAAGAATGTCGATTTGGAACGCGGGCTCATTTATGTGCGTGAAGCATATACATATGGGGAAATGGACACGACCAAGACACCGGGTTCTATCCGGGATGTACAGATATCCAGTCTGGTACGTGATGCACTGATCAGACAGAGAAAGATCACCATCGGCATCAGCGAATTCGTCTTCTGCAACCGCGATGGAAAACAGCTGGATCAGGCCAATGTCACCAAACGCATCTGGTATCCGACTCTGAAACGGCTAGGCATGGAAAAGCGTCGGCCCTATCAGACCCGACATACCGCAGCGACCTTATGGCTAGCAGCAGGGGAAAACCCTGAATGGGTTGCCCGTCAGCTTGGCCATGCATCCTCGCAAATGCTGTTCCAGACCTATGCCCGCTATATCCCCAATGCCACAAGGCAGGACGGTTCGGCCATCGAAGCCCTCATGCAACAAACCCTGAAAACGGAGGAATCACAATGAAACAACAACCAAACACCTATACCTGCCCGTCTTGCGGACACAAAAAACCGGGCATGCCTAGCGCACGATTGATCGAACAGCGCCGCAAAGCTGCACGCGCCCTCGCCAATCATCTTGTCTTCGCACTGAATATCCCTCAATCCAAACAATTGGTATTCATACTCGGTAACGGCTCAGAAAATGATAATCATGAGGCTGCGGCCCACTGGGTTCTCGGTAAGATCGCACATCTCAATCAATGGCCTCTGCCTGCAGATGAGGTTCACGAACTTATCACGGAGCTGGAAAGGGAACTGCGCGAGACCTTATCGGATCTGGAGCATGGTCGATTCTATGTGTGACAAGGGCACATGGGTCAGTCAGATCAAGGCCGATACAATGGTTCGTGGTTTTTTCAGGCTGGAACTGGATAGTGGCTCACGCCCGTCACTGGCAGATGCCAGTGGCAGAGTCCCTCTTTCGGCGGGACAGAACATCGACATCGAGGCCCTCCTCGGCAGGGTCAACTGGATATCCGGCCATGTTCTGGGGAGTCAGCAACTTAAGGTACAGGTCATGGCCGCCCTGCCGGCCATCCGCTGGACAGGCAATCCTTTCGCACTGATTGATCCAAGCGTTCCCGGATATCGCGTAACCGGAAATCTATGCCGTCATGTTCAGCACATACAGGATCAGGAAATCAAGCACCTTATTGAAGCTTTCTTTGGGGAAGTGCCGCTACTGCATGCATTCATGACGGCACCGGCCAGCCTGCGTCACCATCATGCCTATCCAGGCGGTTTGGCCATCCATACATGCGAAACCATGGACGTGGCTCATCGTATGTCTTCTGATTTGTCACCCGAGGATCATGCCTTGGTTATGGCCGCATGCCTGTTGCACGACGCAGGCAAAGCTTTCGAATATACCGGCAATCAAAAATATCTTTCCCGTCGGGGAAGTTTGCTCGGCCATGAGCTCACTCTGCTGGAGCTGCTGGCTCCAGTCGCTGATCGCATCTGGTCATTCGGACACCCCAAACGCCTGATGCTGCTTCACCTGCTCACCGCCAAGCCGGCCCCGCAATGGACTGGCATCCGCCACCCCCGCAGCAGGCTGGTTTCCATCGTGCGGTTTGCCGACCGATGGAGTGCCGAAGCAGAATATAAATGGGGTCAACATTAGCACGGAAGAAACCACCACAGCCACCCAGGTCAGTGTCGCCAATCGACTATGAGAGGGATTTTAACGGAAGATAACAAACGTCTACTGATTTGGGGGTAGTCCAGGGGCTCTTTTCACTTTCAGGAATTAGTCAAAAATGTTTCTTGAATACTTCTAGGAACTTCGGCGACTCTAGTCACTTCCATTAACCGTGGAGCACCATTTTTGTCCCTATCAAAGTTTCCCGAAACTTTGATAGGGGCCCCAAGCATTTTTCTTGCTTGCTCATTGGACAGGCTCTTAAATATGCAACGAATCCCTCCATATCCTTCGACTTGCCGAATTTCAAACCTGTTAGCATCAAGGTCAATCTCTCGAACAATCCCAATAAACTCTCCAGCCTCTGAGCTAATTACCGGGGAAACAATACGTTGCTTGAATAATTTTCGGGTTTTAGGTGTTAGTGGTTTTGCTTTTTCGTATTCTCTTTCATTGGAATAAAACGTAATTCCATCGACACCGCCTTTCCCAGAAGGTGACATGTCAGCAGCCGCGATCATTAGAGCATCCCTTACCCCAGGATCAGGCAATGCTTGTTTTAGCCCTTCATCATCTATATCTCCATCCACATGCAAGGAGAGGATAGAAAGGCTGCTTACTGCAGCCTTCATTGCTTGATATAATGGGTCATCTTCCCCCGTATAGAGCAATGGCTGCTTTTGCATTTGATCAACAGGAGGTAAGGCCAGGCCAAATATAAAACTGCCTGGTGAGACGCCCGTTAATAACAAATCAACATCTTTTGGAAAAGATCTGCTTACATCAGAAATGCCAGCAATAGCTTTGGCAATTTTTTGTATCTGCTTTCTTGTTTTATTGAAAAGAGAGTCAACAGAAATCAGACGCGTAGCCCTTTCGCTCATGGATGGGCCGATAGCTCTAATCACTAGGTCGGAACCATCTCTTGCTCTGGCAAAGGGCATGTCATGGGTGTAAAGGTTATCTATTAATTTGTTATAAGGCTCAATTAAATTCTGAGTTGCGATCCCATCTAGCCCCTTCTCAACGGCCCACTGCCGTAATCCAAAAATTTGATCTTGGATTTCTTTGATTCTTTCTTGAACATACTTTTCACTATTCATAAATGACCCTCACTATACCTTTTTGAGGTTCTTTTTGTAACCATTCAATTCCTCGGGAAACAGCCTCTTGCTCTCTAATGTATTGAAAGAAACTCCGGATATCGCGAGGCATTCCTGGAATATATGGGAATGCTTCTAATCCATATTTTTGCTTGGTTGAGTCCCGATCCAATGAATGCAATAAAGAAGTTAGCTTTTCCACAGATGCATCAGGCTTTATCTCTAGTACAACATCGATGTCACCCGGAGAATGCTTGTCTGTTACAAAACTCCCATCTATTAATATAGACTCCACAACTTCAATATGCCCCAATCCTACTAATGCATTAATGAATTTGACCAAGCCATCATACAAGAACCCTCTGTGTGAATTGCGGTCTTTTGCAAAACGTTCTCTGACATCAGCCATCGATGCTTCATGAATCCCTGGCGGAAGCAGGCCACATTCTTTTGTGGGTGGAATAGGCAATCAGCTATCCTGCCCAATATCTACATATAGATTTTCGAGCAATTTCATCTCTGGTAATAACCATAATGACACTAAGCTGGATACCCCCCCCCTCAACGGCAACATTATCTATTATGCATAGACTGTCGGCAAATGTCCGATGCTTTTGGCCGAACTACGCCGGCCAGCAATCAGCACCACCGTCCGGTTTGGCACCAGCATAGGTGGCCACTTTCAACCATAATGGGTGGCAAGGTTGCTCCATAATACTCAGTTACGCTTGGCCTGTTGGTGTTGTTCATCTTTTCATATCGAAAACAAACTGCCTACATCACCCATCGCATTGATGCGGCAATTGAGGACAAATCAAATATAACTTGAGGCGGGGGATGTGAAATCCGGAATTAGAAATAATTCCGAAGCCATAATACTAAATTCAGTTCAGTCAGATTTTCAGGGTGCCACAAGAGCAGCCTCGGGGTAGTAGATACTGGAAAAATAGTGTTTCCCCAACCTGTCGAATGCGATGGTGATAAAGTGCCTGCCAGTTCCAGGATCAAGATTATAATGAGCCATATACCAGTTGCCCATTTGCATCATCGGCGATCTGGGCTCAAAACTGCCATCGGGATGCTTGGCGTCGGAAGAGACAATCAGGTTCGTAAGTGGCTTGCCACCCTGCAGAACGCTTACCATCAGGTGATAGTCTTTGCGACTGAAGCCCATTCCTTCCGGTGCCGGCATAACATGGAAAATAATTTCGTAGCCACCGCGGATAGCCTTGTGCGCTACAAAGAAACGCTTGGCATGATCCATCTGTTGTGTTGCCGAATCGGATGGGGGCGCTGTTGACGGCGCCACACCGGTTAGAGTCGCACAACCGGTTAATAATAACAGGCTCGCGCCTATAACAATCGGGTAGATCACTCCTCAAAAGCCCAAGAAAACAATGACTTATTTTTCAGACCGGTACATTCGATAGCCATCACAGCAAACAGCGCGATCAGCGAACCAATCAATAGCGCGACAGCCGGCCCGAATAACCACAGAACGCTCGCTTCTGCCGCCTGAGGGCCTAACTCTACGGTTCGAAAGCCCATCAGTATCCAGGCAGGTGGATAAAGCAGTGCCCCCAAGCCGAAGGTCCAACCAAATGTCTTTTTCCCGTGCGATTTCAATCCACTGGATGCGACCAAAATAAGCATCACAATCGCCAGAATGCCAACGCCCATGAAGTGGATATGCCCGCGCAACAGTCGCTGCATCGCATCCATAGCAAGACTTCCTGAATGGCTGTGCATCCCCGCTACAGCGTGCTCCCCTGCATGGTGATCAGGCTCAGCACCTCCGGGATGCGCGCTCTCGACCCCATGGGTATGATTCTCCGACGTAGCTGTCTTGTGCGCAGGGTCCATCGCCATGCCTTCCATATTCATATCTTCCATCATATTTTGCATCTGAGACTGTTGTTGCTTGGCCTCCTGCGCCTCAAAAGCGCCATGCAACTGTTCATGGTGAGTCGCCATATAAGCCGCCCACAGCGCTCCCAGAATCAGGGCCAGTACAGCCATGCCAAATCCATGATGGACCGGCTTCAACGCTTCTTTCAACGAATTCATAACTGCCCCTCTTGTTTTAAATCATTTAATTTTTGGGTTCGCGGTGCCTTCCGCTTGCTTAGTTGATAATAGACTATGCAAATAGTACTAAGCACAGCAAAGATGATCAGGTAAATTGTAATCACTACCTCATTCTGAAAATGCACCGATTCTTCGAGAAACCTCTTGATGCTTGATTCGCCATTCACATGCATGCTCAGGCCTCCTTAATACAGAAAAAGAGAGGGGCATCCAGCCCCTCTCCCTCTTCTTTCTGCTGCTTACAGAGCGAAGTCGATACCGGCAATCACCGTATTTAATGTAGGCTGCTGGAATACCACTGTGTTACCAGCCGCCATGCCCATGCCTGTCACCAGATTCTTGGTGCTGGTATAGCTGACGAAGCCCTGCACGTTCTGGGCCACCTGATACAGGCCATACAGCGTGATGTTCTGAGTTGCTTTCGGCCGCACCTTAGTCATCGCTAGCATTTGCAGATCAGTCCGGCTGTAATCCCATTTGGCACCAAACAACAAACCGTCCTGAACCAGCCATTCACCTGCTACGGTAAAGCCGCGCACATCAAGTTTCTGGTTGGATACCGGATTAGTGTTCTTGCCGAAGGTGAAAGCGCCATACATTTGCAGCGGCTCACCGTAGTTCAGGGCAAAGTCCACACCATATCGGGTCACATCCTTAAACTGCATGGAATTGGCCGCCCCGGCCACACCTGCTGCTCCACCCATATTCATATACATGGCGGCTTCGCCACCCATGGCATCACTGACCCAGTTTTTGGCCTGATAGCCATAGACGCCGACGATGTAATTATCAGCAATCTCCTGCGCCAGGCGTCCGTAATAAGCGCTGCCGCGCTTACCTACCAGCGTTGCGTTGATGGCATTACCCAATGCATCCGTTGCCTGGTTTTTTCCATAGGTGAAGGCGGAGACATTGTACAAGGTGCCCACACCGGAATCGCCATTGGTTGTACCATGGATCGAGATGCCATCACCCATCATCAGCATCGTGCCGCCGGCCATCTGGGCCGCATCTATGGCACCAAATCCGAGCGGGCGGCGTGACATCATCGTCATGCCGTAGCCGACATCATTCTGCACCCGGCCGAAGCGAACCTTGAACAGGTCGTCAGCAACGTAAACGCCTTCCGCCATGCCAATGCCATTCTGGTTGGCATCGATCCACCAGGCGAAGTTGTCGTATGAACCGGACGAAATCAGACCCAATTCACCAAAGCCAACCTTGTTGTTGGATGACCATTTGCCTGCAGCATCCTGAGTAAGAGCACCATCAAGCATACCCATGCGATGGCCTGGCATAACGGGTTGACCATTTACATCAGTGATTGGACCGGCACCAGAGAACAGCACCTGCGTACGTAGCGTGAACGGGAAGTTTGATGCAAACACTGCTGCAGGGGACTCATCACCGGTATCCACGTTCTTGCCCGGGCCACCCTGCATATCCAAGTCTTCTTTCCCCTCCGCAAAGCGGAAGCCACGCTCACGGAACGCAACACCCATCTTCGACAGCTTCGGGAACATGGTGTGGCATGAATTACATGACATGCCGTATTTCCGGGCGAATACCGGAATAGCATCGGCATCTTTCGCAAAGAATGCGAGCGTTCCCACCATTGTGAACGCGCCGATGACCGTCGTCATCAATATTTTTCTCATAAGGTATTACCCTCCATTTTATCGTTTGCCGCCAACATGCGGTTAGTCCCTATAAGAAAGTCATATGCCAGCTGCAAACACAGACTGTCGGCCCGGCACAAACAACGAATTCTTACTATATATTCAAAGAGTTAGCCCAACCTCTTGGTCTAGCCCGCAGATACATTATTTCTCATTTTCGAGAATTAAAGCCACCATGCCTTCTCGAAAATGGGAATGTTCTACAAAGGGCTATCTAGAGTTGAGATTCATATGGATCGGTTTTCGGATCACACATCCCAATGTGTAACTCAATCCCTTTACCAACGGGGTTGGAGATAGGCCGAGATATTCTGATGTGGCATGTCCAATGCATGCGGCTCACGTATTCATTGCACACTTTTTTGACCGACAAGAAAATATGGAGAATTACTATGAAGGTTTGTCTATATGTAAGCACATTGGTAATAAGTTTGATTTCGCTACAGGGCTGCTCAATTCAACAAACGGGAAAATCGTCTGCAACAAAGGATTCGGGGGGTCATGACATTTTGGTTCCTGAGCGCCATATTGGAGGCGATCTTTATCGAAATGGTCGGCATATACACCATCATCCGGAGCGAATCCCACCAAAAAAGCCGTAAAAGGACACTCAATAGCCGCTCCAAACCCGCCGATAAATCGTAGTTCTTTGGTGCTAATGACTGTGCCTATGGTGGCTATCAGGATAATGTGTATGAGTATGAGTTGTCGAATCGTGTGAATGACGATGACTGTGCTTGGCATCAGGGTCAACCGGATAATCATGGCTGTGCTGGTGATGCTCATCATGCACATGCTCATGATTATGCGTCATATGTTCATGCGTATGCTCATGCTCATGATGTTCGGTGAGATGCAACCACACTCCTATGGCCATCAAGGCCCCGGCAATCATGAGTTGAAATGTGACTGTATCACCCATCAGCAGAGCTACCAGCGCCCCGAAGAATGGAGCGACCGAGAAATAGGCCCCAGTTCGGGCCGTTCCCAAGTGCCTCAAGCCGACTACAAACAGGGCAAGGCTAATTCCGTAGGCAAGAAACCCCACAAGCAGCGAACCTGCAACGATGGGCAGAGCAGGGAAGGAAGCTCCCATCGAAAAAGCCAAAGCCAGATTGACAGGACCGGACACCAAGCCTTTCACTGTTGCTATCCAAGTAGAATCTGCCAGAGCTACTTTCCGTGTTAGATTGTTATCGACACCCCACGCAAAACACGCACCAAGTATCGCAAGAGTTGGCCACAATCCAGATACCTGCACCTCGCCCGGCCAACTAAGGACAACTGCCCCAGCTACGATTGCAGTCATTCCGAGAGCAACATGACGGTCGACGTTTTCCTTGAAGATGAACCATGCTACAAGTGCAGTAAACGCACTCTCGGCATTTAGTAACAATGATGCGCCAGATGCGGGCATGCCCATCAGTCCGAACATGAGCAGAACAGGAGCAACGATGCCTCCCATCAGGATTGCACCTGCAAACCAAGGAATATCACTCCATGGAAGTCGGACGGCAGGTGCTTTGATTAATTGGCGATAGAGACCCAAGCCAATCCCTGACCCAAGATAGAGAAGACCCGCCATCATCCACGGGCTGGCCGAATCGAGTAACCATTTTGCCAGTGGAGTGCCCGCTCCAAAAAGTACCGCCGCGCCAAGGGCTGCAAGAATGCCTGTCTGCCGCAATGTCTTTGTTGATACCATATCTTTAGCTCCCGTCTCAACAATATGCTGGTGATATAGCAGCGTCCAATTTTGTTGGCTACAACAGTAACAGGTCGAATCCGGCCTTCCGTCTAGTGTGCAATGCGAGGTGCGTATGCTGGTTATATCGACCACCGATTATGGTGGCAAACAAGCCGCCCATTATGGAATGACCCCGGCCAGTGGTGCTGACTGTTGACAGGCGTAGTTCGGCCATAGGCGGACATTCAAATTAGTCCAAATCGCCACCATTTTTCTAGACAATTTTCTTCCAAGGTTAACCGTGATCCACTATGGTCCAATGACTTTTACCGACCAGAAATGGAGTCCTCATGAGCAAACGGATCATACTTGATGCAAACGTCTTGCTTAATGGGATATTTATACCTCAATCATATTCACGAAAAGTGCTCGATATGGTGCATGCAGGACTCTTCAATGCATTTGTCATTACAAACACTTTAGAAGAATCAGAGAAGGTTATTGCACGAGTAGAGAAGGAAACTGGAGTAAAGGTCATTCATCACTTTCGCGATGTTCTGAAAGCTATGTGGGTTTTTGAGTTACCTAGAGTTTCTCGAGATGCAGGAAAGGCATTTAATAAAATCAAAGGCACAGGTGACAGGGCCATTGCTGCAGCAGCTGTTGAGTACTCAGCAGAAGTATGCACAAATGACATATCTGATTTTAAACATGCCAGCCTATACGGCTTTGATTTCTATACTCCACAGCAGCTCACCGAAAGCGATACTTCGAATGAACGCAGAATATTTCCTGGCGTAGTAGGAACAACATCTTCGCAAGGTACTATTTGTGCTGAAATTAGGGTGGATTGGATCAATCATGCTTTTCCAAACAACTCTAATGATAAATATTATATTTTTGATTCAGAAGGTATTGGAAGCTGCTTTTTTGACTGTGGAACACATTCGTTTGTAGCGAAAATGGATGGCGGGCCAAGTATCTGTATTCCGCGCAATGCAGAAATTTCTCGCTCTCATGCTCTTTACTTTGTGCTTTCATATGATTGCAACTCGGAAGCTACTCTATACATAGGGACTCCAAGTGACTCTGAATCATGGCTTCTTGCTAGTGGCTCAATGACCGGCCCATGGTCTCCAGCTATGGCTATAAGTGGGTCGCGCACATTCATTGGATGTGATCGCCATGGAAAAAGCCAATTAAATGGCCATCTAGGCCTCTTGTATGGGGTTCCATATAAGGCTTCTAGAAAAGCTGTAAAAAACATGGTGAATGCCAATTCCGTTAACGACCCATGGGAGCGGCTTTCGTTAGAAGATGCTATTAAATTGGCTGTTGCTGGATAATAAACAACAACTCACAAAGCATGCCTCAGATTAAATTGAGAATGTCCGCTCCTTTAATCGGGCCATTCAGTCAAGCACCTAAAATATGCCGAGCTATACTCGGTTTTGTCTCTCGCGCAGTCACGCTCCTTTTCGCAGTCGAGTCGATTAAGCTGACTTGCTGCACGCATAAGTCAGACAGAGTGGAGAGCCAGGCTTTTGGTCGCGCTTTGATGCGCAGTGGACATTTACGGCCAATCTGGGACGGTCAAAATCAATCTAATAAAGCCTTATAACCTGCTTGGGGATTTCCTTTTCAAACACACTTAAGTCAAACCTGCCTCTGTTATTTCCGTAATTTAGGAGGTATTCGTTGTGAGTCGATATGGATGATGCGAATTGTAACAGTGCTTTTATTAATTGGTTTTGGTTTTTAAGGGGTAATTACTTTCTATTAACCTCATGCTGAGTTTTGTATAATTTATTTTGTATCTTCTCTATGTAAATTCCGATTTCTGCTACTCTAGCATCGCTATAAATAATATTATTGTCCTCCACCTTTATAGGGGGATGTTCGCCACTGCTTCCGCCGTTGATAGGGGTATTGGTCATCAAGGATTTCACTTCACGCAGGATTACTTCGAGCTCACTGAACTCAACTTCTACGTTCATATTGTATTGGCCAAACATGTCCCATACACACTTGAGAGAATTATGAATTCTTTTGGGTAACGAATATGCAGAGTTTTGCTTAATCTGATTCTCCATCACTGATAAATATAGAGAGTCAATCATCTCTGCTGCTTTATCAATTCGTTTAATTATTAAGCTGATGGCCACTCGGTTTTTTTCTTTTTCACGCTCAAAGAATAAGGAGATAACTAGAGCTACAATTAGAGTCACTAAAATCGACAGTGCATGAAGAGGGTTTATCTTTGTATCGATTGTCAGTTCTGGAACAGCAACCATTTTACCAATTAAGAATCCGAATCCGATGAAGAGAGATGCAAGTAGCGAATAAATTATGATAGGCCCATTCTTTTTCATCACACACTATCTCTAGCATCTTTAATGTATTCGAGGATATCTTCTATTAAGTAAGGTTCTTCATCTGATTTGAATTTTAGATGGGCTATTAAATCATCGTATGAATAGCCATTTGCTCTAATTAAACCACCGAAAGCCTCTTCTAAAAATGATGTCCCGTATCCAGCGGTGCCATCTAAGTCAATCAGCAACTCTGTTCCGTTCTCAATGGTGGTTCGAACTTTGGGTTCTAATGTGCCCTGTCTAAACTCTTCACCAGAAAAATCACCTTCACTTATATACCTTGAGCCAGGTGTTATGGAAAAATCTCGGGTTACTATCAAGGTGTTCTCATTTGCAGTTTTCATTGTCTTCACTCACCTCCCAGTAGATAAAGGTGCCGCTAAAAGGTATTGTCATAACGGTATACTCCTCATTGGCTACATTACTGTAAACATTGTTTGTAATCACAAAAAGGTTGGAAATCTGATTTCTTTTCAGTGCCTGAGCAATGCCGGGTAGTCCTTTGCCTCTAAATGGCTTGCCTGTGACGGTTTTATGAAGTTCTCCACTGAGAATGAGTTTCATGACTTCAGTGTTAGATGTAATAGAAAAAACGTTAGACAATATAGGCTTCCAATCAAAAAACTTACTGCCTTCTTTTTTGTTTTCTAGGCTGGTAAATACCCCTACACCATAGTCAACAAATGAGAATGAAACCCTTTTAGCTTCTTGGTCATGGTTAACGGAGAGCCACCAGTGCTTCTCGCCTTGTTTGCCAATGTCAGCGTGGTTGTTTGTGTTCTGCATGAGTTCGACAAGAACTCTTTGAACGCCTTGGCACCTTCTTTCTTCACCCCAAATTGTCTTGGTGGCATCGGTTATAATATCGCTTCCAAGTTTTGCAGAAACGCTTTTATTTGCATGGGTGTGAATGCCGTGTTTCTGGCTGCTTGAGATTTGATACTGCTGTGTATCTTTGAACGTGCTGAATAAGTTATCGAAAAATCCCGACCGTTTTATTTGCAAATCTACTATCGGGTCGGCTGGAAAATTCCCATTGAATTTGATTCCCTGAGCTTTGAACTTAACCATGATTGATAGAAGAACTACGATGGCTCCATAGCCAACCTCATGAACATCTTCTAAAACTACAAATACCTTTTCCTTGCGAACAAAGTGTTTCTTCAGTCTCTGAATGAATTTTGAGACCTCTTTAGGGTTTTTTATAAAGCTAAAGCATTGAGGAGCACGAACTTTTTTGTAATCCCAAAATTTGTGTCGCCGAGCATTTTTGGTTTTTATCTGGCGGTCAGATTGAAACTGATTATGTCTACGGCAACTTTTTTGCCATGCGCTATGATGTAAGGCTCGCTTAGCTTGTTTTTTTGAATGAGAGCTATTGAAGCGCTTGTACTTGTAAGTTCGAAAGCACTTCTTCACTAATCATTATCCTCCTTTTTCGTTGGTAAATTGCTTAACAATTTGAATTTTTGGCGAGACAGGCATTTCAAGCTTGATTCAACTATAGCAGACGATGCTGTATAAAGATAAGTGCAATGGATTTTCACATAAGTCAAAACAGGCTTGACTTAAGTGTGTTTGAAAAGGAAATCTTTAAGTTGAGAAAAAAGGGACATATATGGACCGCCCCGTCTTGCAAGGAAAAAGTTTGAAGGGTAACAAAGGAAAAGTTGCACACATATATCCGGCCTTTGAATGAAGCGGGAAAGCTTCTGGCCCTGATGGAATTCGCTGCACATTTCCTGCCTCATCACAATAGCGGCCTCTTGCGGCCCCTGTCCCCGTCAGGCTTTTGGAAATGCAGCTGTCTGCCTTTGTCGCCATCATCTCACTCAATCCACGCACTTCGTTGAAATCTCCCGTTTACACTGTTGCCGAAGCTGTTCGGTATTCTTCATTTCTGGTCATCAATACCCACGCCGTGCGCACCGTCTTATTGGCCAAGGCCACCGCTGCGATATTCTGACCCCTTCGATCTTTGAGTTCGCTGACCCAACGGCTCCGCCGGTCATGCTTTCTGTCCGCCCAGCGCAAGGCCGCCCGCGCTCCATGAATCAGCAGCTTACGCAGATAGACGTCGCCGCTCTTGAACGACTTGCCATCGGCAACCGCTGCAACCAGGGCCGTTGATACCATCGGACCGATACCGGGAATCGTCATCAGCCGGGTGCAAACATCGCTCTGCTCGCTCAAATATTTGATCTGAGCATCATACCCGGCAACGCGAGCATCCAGCCTGAGAAACTCATCCCAAAGTCCGCACAGCAACTCCCGGAACATCGGCGATAGCGCATTATCGGCATCTTCCAGTATCTCAGGGATACCCTTGCGCAGCGCGGCAATGCTCTTGGCAACAACAATGCCGTACTCCATCAGTAATCCACGCGTCTGATTGGCTTGTGCCGTCCGGTGGCTCACGGCCAAAGAGCGCGCACGATGCAGACTCTGAATGTCTTGTTGTTCCACGCTCTTGATGGGAACAAAGCGCATATTCGGGCGACTGACCGCTTCGCAAATCGCTGCCGCATCGGCCATGTCATTCTTGTTGCTCTTTACATACGGCTTCACAAACTGCGGGCTGATTAAACGAACATCGTGCCCCATGGCTGCAAGCTTGCGCGCCCAGTCGTTGGATCCACCGCAGGCCTCCATGCCAACCAGACAAGGCGGAAGCTGCACCATAAACGCCGCCAGCTTGTTTCGACCCATCCTTTTGCGCACAGCCACCCGGCCATGCTCATCAACCCCATGCACATGAAACACGCTCTTTGCCAAATCAATACCCACTACTTTGATCTCATCTTTTGCACTATTATACTTCATGGCCGTCTCGCTCCTTCTTCGATTGGAATAACTCCATTCTGGCACATTGCGATGCCGTTAGAGGGGCGGGACGGTCCATACCATTATAATACTTAATTATCTGTGAAGTGCTGAATGACTGGCTTTGGCCGAACTACGCCCTTCAAGCATCACCAGCACCACCGGCCGGTTTGGCACCAGCATAGGTGGCCACTTTCAGCCATAATCGGTGGCTAGGTTCCTCCATAATACGCAGCGAGGGCTGGTTTTTCGTTTCTCTTTGTATAACCTTCTGTGCATGCGAACATTGGCATTCATCCTTACACTGGCTTTACAGTTGTCGGTTTTCACCTGTGGTATTGAGGTGCATGCGGATGAAGCGCCTGGCAACTCAAGCCCGACTGGCTGCCAGGTCCAGCATCAACACGATAATCCGAATCCCGCCGCACCCGATCTGGGCTGCGAGTTGCATGCAGCACATGTGTTTACTGCCGAAGATATCTATTCTGTAACTGTTGATGCGCCGATTTCTGAGAAGGTTACCCCTACATTGGCGGCGCTTTCTCTGAAGAATATTCTCCCCTATATCGATCACCCCCCTTCCATTTTGCACAGCTGAGAGTCTCACTGGTTCGCTTCGAGCTGCCCTTCGTCGGGCTGGCCTGACGCCTGTCCGTGCTTCTCAGCTCTCCATGATTCAGAACTTATTACTCTGGAGGAACCGTGCGAATACAAAATCTGATTGCAGGCATGTCGATATGCCTTTACCCATGGTTGGCGAATGCGATAACGCTTGATGAGGCCATGACGCTTGCTTCAAAGCAGCATCCGAGCCTGACCATGGCTCAGAACAATGTCGAAGCTGCCCGTGCTCAACGGGATGAGCGCTCGGCCTATGCTTATAACCCTGAAATTTCACTGGAGCCTCAACGGCGTCATCTGAATGGTGGCGGAACCAGTAATGATTATTACATCACCCTGTCCCAAGGCATTGAATTGGGTGGCAAGCCCACGTATCGAAAGCAGGCAGCCGAAGCCTTTGTTAACGAGGCTGGCTTTGCTTTTCAGGATAATGAACAAAAGACCAGGACAGCCGCCGCCAAGGCGTTTGTCGATCTGTATTTTGGCCGGCAAAGCTATGAACTGCGCAAGCAGCAAGCGGAGATGCTGTTGCAGGTGAATGAAGCGCTGCGCCAGCAGCTGCTTGCAGGGCAAGCAAGCCAACTGGATGCCAATCTGGCCGGCTCCACCTACATCGCAGCAGTGAATGCCTTGACCTCAGCGCAGCAGCAGTTGAGTCAAAGCAAGGTGAATTTTTCCATGGCATTGGGGGTTGGGCATGAAGCCTTCAGTCAACTTGAGCTGCCGAAGCTATCGGGCGAGTGGCAGCCGCCATCCAATCCTGTCGAGGTCGCACTGCAGTCGCGGCCAGACCTCGCTGCCTTGAAGGAGCGCATGCAACGCACCCATTCTGAATCTGAGTTGGCAGGTGCTGCACGCATACCGGACATCACACTCAGTGCGATGACAGGCCGCGAGACCGGAGATCGGCTGGTTAAATTCGGGGTCACTGTTCCGTTGCCCGTGTGGAACACGCACAAGGGCGCTTACAAGTCGGCCCTGGCACAGGAAGACAATGCAAAAACGGAACTCGCCTGGAGAGAGCAACAGATGCGCCAGGAGGTTCGGGCAGTTCTCGACAACTACAATCAGGCGATCCAGACCCTGAAGATCAGTGCCGGCTCGGATCAAACATCACTGGAAACAATAAGCCTTGCCCGACAGGCCTATCAGGCCGGCGAACTCGATCTGGAGGAACTGGTCGTGCATGCCGGGCAAGGATTGGACGGCCAGTTAGCTGCACTTGAGGCCAGGCATCAAGCCTGGTTGGCCCTTATTCAACTGGCCGAGACCCTCGGGCACCCCGAATTTATTTTTCAAGGAGAATCACAATGACACGCTTTTGGCTTGTTCTGTTGATGAGCATTTTATCCACAAATCTTTATGCAGAAGAACCCGGTCATGGCGAGCATGGTGGGCATTCTGAGGAGGGTGCCGTGCTCAAGCTGACGCCTGAACAATCTCGCCAGATTGGTTTGAAGGTTGAAACGATCCAGCTGCAACAGCGGCCCATAACCATCGCGGCTCCGGGCACTGTCGCCTTCAATGGCTATGCCTTGGCCGATGTAACAAGTCAAGTGGATGCCGTGGTGGCTGAGCGGCATGTCAAACTTGGCGAGCAGGTTAAACAAAATCAACGCCTGGTGACGTTGCGCAGCACATCTCTGGCCAGCGCCGAAGCTGATTTCCTGCGGGCGGACGCCGAATATCGGACAAGCCGCGCCGAATACGAACGGCTGAAGGGTTTGGCGGAACAGAAAATTGTTTCGCAGGCCCGCCTTCAACAATCGGAGAGTGCCTTCCAATCCAGTCAGGCTGCGTTCGCAGCGGCCAGAGCATCCATGTTTGCTTATGGCCTGAATGAAAAAGACATCGATGCACTTGCTCGCCAGAAGGATTATGGCCGATTGATCTTACTGGCGCCTATCGGAGGCACGATCATTGCCGATGATTTCAGGGTCGGCCAGCACATCGCAGCCGGCAGCCTGTTGGTGCAAATCGCTGATGAATCGACTGCCTGGGTTGAGGCACGCATGTCCGAAGATCAGGCACTTCGAATTCGAGTCGGGCAGCCCGTGATCGTGACGCCGAAAAATGGCGAGGGCCACTTCGCAGGCAAGGTGGTCGCGCTTCATCATCAGCTTGACCCCACCACCCGGACTGCCGGCGTACGTCTGGAAGTTGAAAATCCTGACGATGCCTTGGCGCCCGGCATGTTTGTCGATGCCGAGATCATGATCGGTGATGCCGATGCGGCAATATTGTTGCCCGAACTGGCGGTTCAACGCCAGGGCAGTGAGCACATTGTGTTTGTGGAGGAAGAGCCGGGGCACTATGAGCGACGGGAAGTTGAAGTCGAGGCTGCGGGTATGGGGCTTGTTGTGGTACGCAAGGGCCTTGTAACTGGCGAACGCGTCGTCACGAATGGATCTTTTTCGCTGCTCTCCGAGTTGGCTAAATCGGGCTTTGAAGCCCACAGCCATTGAGGTGATGACATATGTTTTCAAAGCTCATTGATGCAGCCATAAGCAACCGACTGCTGGTCATGCTCCTGCTGTTAGGTTCGGTCGGTTATGCGGCATTCGTGGTTCCGAAGCTGAACCTCGATGCTTTTCCTGATGTAACCAACGTGCAGGTTCAGATCAACACCGAGGCGCAAGGTCTGGCTTCGGAAGAGGTCGAGCAACTAATCACCTATCCGATTGAAGCGGTAATGTATTCCCTGCCGGATGTGGAAGAGGTGCGTTCGATCTCTAAGACCGGTCTTTCGGTGATTACCGTTGTTTTCAAGGAAGGCACGGACATCTATTTCGCCAGACAGCTGATATCGCAGAAGCTGCAGGATGCCCGGCAGAATGTTCCGGCCTGGGCGGGTACGCCCAAAATCGGCCCGAACACTTCGGGTCTCGGACAGGTGTTCCAGTACATCATCAAGTCTGCTCCGGAAGCCGGATATGATGCTCTAACCCTCCGGGCTTTGAACGACTGGGTTGTGAAGCTGATGCTGATGCCGGTCGAGGGAGTCACCGACATCCTCTCCTATGGCGGCGAGGTGCGCCAATATCAGGTGCAGCTCCATCCCGATCAGCTGCTTTCCTATCATCTTCATGCCAATGATGTGGTCAAAGCCATCGAAGCCAATAATCGCAATGCCGGCGGCTGGTATCTTCCACAGGGCGATGAGCAGTTGGTGATTCGCGGCGTTGGCTGGATTCCCGGCGGTGAGGATGGGCTCAAATCCATTGCCTCCATACCCGTCAAAACAATCAATGGCACATCGGTTCGTGTGCGGGATGTGGCGAAGGTGGTATTTGGTGGCGAAATTCGTCAGGGCGCGGTCACCATGACCGAGCGAGCGGATGACGGGAGCGTCAAGTCACTCGGCGAGGTTGTTGTCGGCATTGTGCTCAAGCGCTTTGGCGCCAACACCAAAAACACCATCGATGACGTCAAGGCGCGATTAGACATTGTGCAGAAGGCCTTGCCCAAGGGCGTCATCATCCAGCCGTTTTACGATCAGTCCGAGTTGATTAACAAGGCCGTATGGACCGTGGAAAAAGCCTTGCTGGAAGCCTTTGTTCTGATCGTCATCGTGCTGTTCCTGTTCCTGATGAACCTGCGGGCAGCGACGCTGGTGTTGCTATCCGTACCCATCTCTGTGCTTTCCGCGCTGGCTGTCATGCAATATTACGGCATCTCGGCCAACCTGATGAGCCTGGGCGGATTGGCTATCGCCATCGGCATGATGGTCGATGGCTCCGTGGTGATGGTGGAGAATATCTTCAAGCATCTGGAACGGGTGCGCGAAGACGCCCATGGCATCGCTCTGTTGATCACCGAAGCAGCCAGAGAGGTGGCCAGACCGGTTCTGTTCGCGGTTCTTATCATTCTGCTGGTGTTCACGCCTCTGTTTGCACTGGAGGGCGTGGAGGGCAAGATGTTTACGCCGATGGCATTGTCTATTTGCTTTGCCATGTTTGCTTCCTTGCTGGTGGCGATCTTTGTGATGCCGGTGCTGGCAACCTATGTGTTCACCAAAGGCGTAACGCACAAGCCGAGTCCGATTCTGGAACCGATTGTACGCATATATCATATGCTGCTGGTGCGTGCCCTGTCACACAGCAAAAAGGTGGTTGGCGGCGCGGCAATTGCCTTCGTGTTGACGTTGGCCGTCGTCCCCTTTCTAGGCACCGAATTTGTGCCCGAACTGGAGGAAGGAACACTCGCCATACGCGTGACGCTGGCACCATCTTCTTCGCTTGAGTATGCGAAGGGCGTGGGGGAAAAGCTGGAGAAGATTCTTCTCAAGGGCTTCCCGGAGGTAACCTATGTGTCGGCCCGAACAGGGCGGGCCGAGATCGGCGGCGATCCCGAACCGGTCTCCAATGTGGAGCTGTTTATCGGCCTCAAACCTGTTTCCGAATGGAAAAGCGCCGGCGACCGGCAGGAGCTGCAGAAATTGATGCGCGAAAAGATGGATATCGTGCCGGGAATTCTGATCTCCTTTACCCAGCCGATTGCCATGCGTGTGGATGAACTGCTATCGGGCGTAAAGGCCGCACTGGCAATCAAGCTGTTTGGCCCTGATCTGAGTGTCCTGGCGAAAAAAGGCAAAGAGATCGAGAAACTGGCCAGAAGTGTCGAAGGCACACGCGATGTAGAGATGGAACAAATCGAGGGCGAAGCCCAATTGGTCATTCGTCCGGATCGGAGCAAGCTGGATCGTTATGGCATTCCGGTGGATGACGTGATGAGTCTGGTTGCCGACGCCATTGGCGGAGCAATTGCCGGACAGGTGATTCAGAGCAGTGAGCGCAATAATATCTATGTGCGGCTGGCCAAAGCTTATCGTGACAACAGCGAGGTGATCGGAAAACTGATCCTGCAATCTCCGGATGGTGCATGGGTTCGCCTTCAGGATGTAGCATCCATCGGGGTAGAGCAAGGTCCCCCGATGATCAAGCGTGATGACGTACAACGGCGCGTCGTGATCCAGAGCAATGTCGAAGGGCGTGATATGGGTTCTCTGGTGGCCGAACTGGATCAGCGCATTCAAAGCGAGGTCAAGCTGCCGCCTGGCTATTCAGTCGTGTTCGGCGGCCAGTTCGAGAACCAGCAGCGGGCGCAGGCCAGACTGATGATCGTGGTACCTTTGTCTTTGCTGATGATCTTCCTGTTGCTCTACTTCATGTTCCATTCCATAGGCCAAGCCGCGTTGATTATGCTCAATGTGCCGATGGCGCTGATCGGCGGCATTCTGGCGCTGTTTGTTTCGGGGCAATATCTGTCGGTGCCGTCCAGTATTGGTTTTATTGCGTTATTCGGGTTGGCTGTGCTTAACGGCGTGGTGCTGGTCGATTCAATCAACCGGCATGTCGGCGCTAGTAGTGATGTGGATGAAGCTGTTCGCCTGGGTGCAGAGAGCCGTTTAAGGCCAGTGTTGATGACAGCCATGATCGCGGCGTTCGGCCTTATTCCCTTGCTGCTGGCTACAGGCATCGGCTCAGAGATTCAGCGACCCCTGGCCACTGTTGTGGTTGGCGGGCTTGTATCCTCCACGGCGCTCACGCTGTTTGTCTTACCATGCCTGTATCCTTTCTTTAGCCGACAAGAAAATATGGAGGAATTATCATGAAGTTTTGTCTATGTACATGCACATTGGTAATAAGTTTGATTTCGCAACAGGGCTGCTCAATTCAACAGACTGGAAAATCGTCTGCAACAAAGGATTCGGGGGGTCATGACATTTTAGTTCCTGAGCGCCATATCGGGGGACATCTGTATCGGAATGGTCGGCATATACACCATCACCCTGAGCGCACCCCGCCAGAATAGCCTAAAGAGGAGTAACAGAGAAATGTGTGAATTAGATGAGTAAACATGTCTGATTGCGCTTGTCATGTTGAAATTTCGGAGAGGGAGCAGCGGCGGGTTTTGATACCGCTGCTGCTTATCAATGGCTTAATGTTCGTTGTCGAAATGACGTTCGGCTTGATTGGCCAATCTACCGGCTTGATTGCTGATTCCATGGATATGCTAGCTGATGCAACCGTGTACGGCATAGCCATGTATGCAGTAGGGAGAGAGCTGCAAGCCAAAGTGAGGGCAGCCCATATCAGTGGCGTATTTCAGGTCGTGCTGGCCTTTGGCGTTCTGCTGGATGCGGCCCGCCGCTTTATCTTCGGCAGCTCACCTGAATCCACACTGATGGTTGTAATGGGGCTTGCAGCGTTGGTTGCAAATGTGATCTGTCTGATGCTGATTGCCAAACACCGTAATGGTGAAATTCATATGCGGGCAAGCTGGGTGTTTTCCAAAAACGATGTGATAGCTAATGTTGGTGTGATAGTTGGTGGCGCTATGGTCGCATTGTTTAGCTCGCCGCTACCGGACCTGATCATAGGCTGCGCGATTTCCATCATGGTGATGATGGGTGGATTGTCTATTATCCGGGGTGCAAGGGAAACAAGTGATTCAATTTATTGATAGGAAAATACTTTCCGCAGGCTACCTTTGCAGAATATCCTGTCAGGCGTGCCTCGATCCAAGCATGATTATGGCCATACCGATTAAGCTGACTCCCACGCCAACCCAATCTGTGATTGTTGGCCGAACCGAATCAACAGCCCATAACCACATCAATGCAACGCTAATATAAACGCCACCATAGGCGGCATAAACACGCCCTGCTGCGTTTGGATGCAGTGTGAGAAGCCATGCGAAGGCAGCAAGACTCACGGTAGCGGGAAGTAAAAGCCACGCAGATTTATCTTCTTTCAGCCACAAATAAGGCAGGTAACAACCGATAATCTCAGCTAGTGCGGTAATGACAAACAGACCAAATGTTTTAAAAAAATCCACAGCGAAGCACTCTCGTTTGATGAAGATGCAATTTCAACTTGCCAAATAAATGGTTTATAGGCATTTAAAACTCATAATCAAAGTTCAGCTTGATGAGGCCATCAACGCTTCCTCGAGTTAAGCCGAACAGATAGCCAGCATCGTATTTGAAGTCGTCAAACAGCTTGCCGCGAAGCACTGGGCCCAACAGATGATTTTGCCCGCTTGGTGTTGAGATGGTGCCGACCCTTCCCAGCGCCCCGTAGGCCTCAATCGCAGCCTGAAAATCGGATCCCATGTTCCATAGGCTGCGCCAGGCATATTCCCAGGTGGTGCCTTGGGGCGAATGGCCGAGCGGCTTTACCACGATGACATTCAGGGTATGGATCAGCTCCCCGACCGGTTTTTCCAGAAGCAGTTTAAGCTCGAGAACGTCAGGCTGTTGCAGGGATGCGGCCGGCTTGATGTATTCCAGATAGAGGCCGGCATCGAGCCAGTGTTCGCCCTGCTCAAACAACTGCAGAATATTGGACCATTTTGTCTGCGTATAGCTCAGGGATTGTCCTGTCTTTTTCTCAAGCACGCCGTAAAGGCCCGTCTGCCAGCGGTCGGTTACGCCGTAAGCCAGTTCCAGCTGATGTTTGCTGGCGCCATTTTTGGCCGGATCGGCATCAAGAATGAAATCGTTTTGGAATTCAATCTCCAGCTCTCCTCCGCTGACGATGGGCGAATAGACCTTGGTGGCCCATCCCTGCTGCGGCAGGCTGAAGAATACCATCGACAGGGTTAGAATGATTTTGGCCATACGACATGGGTATGGGCGGTTGCTGATAGCAGACATTTGCATGATTTCTTTTCCTTGTTAGATATTAAGATAATGATAATCATTATCATTTAATCGGTCATGTCAACGACTATCTGTGAAACTGCCCTCCTACATTAGGGATGCCAGCCCTGCATGGACTGCTATGTGAGTTGAAATGAACATTTAGAAGCCCCGAATGTGACCTGGGTTGTGTGAAAATACTTTATGCGTCCTTTACAAAGTGAAAATATTGGAAATTCTGTTTTCCGCCAGATGGCGTGCTATGCACCTCATGCCGCTCACTGATTAAAGAAAAGGCGTCACCAAGTTCTGCAGCGATTTTCCTGGCGTCGTATTGGACTATATCAAGCCCGCTGCATTTTTCCGGGCCACCAATAGCAAAAGCGGCAAAGATCACATGTCCGCCTTTTCGCACCGTTCGCTTAAGGGTATCAATATATTTCCTTCTATCCATGGCATCGGTAAGGAAATGAAATACAGCCCTATCATGCCATACATCGTATTGGTTAGGCGGGAGGAACTCCGTCACATCCGATTCGAACCAATCAACAGTGGCACTTTGTGCTCCGAGACGTTTCTTCGCATAAGCCAAGGCTTTTCCTGAGAGATCGAGAACAGCAATGTTTCTGTACCCGTTCTCCAGCAGGCGATCTGCCAGAACGGACGCCCCGCCTCCAACATCGATAATTGCCGCATCCTTTGAACAACCAGTCTCAGCTATCAGCTCCAATGAAATTTCCGGCTCTGACTGATACCAACTAACATCCATGGGGGACTTGTCACTATAAACCTTTTCCCAATGTTCTTTGCGATTCATATTCGACACCTCTGAAGCAAATCTTTATATCTACCACACCTAAATTCATAGGAGATCAATCATTGATCAGTCCATTCATTGCATGTTCGGGAACCAGTGACTGCAACTTTCCCGGAAACGGGCATCAGGACTCCTGCTTGCGGTAGAGCGTGGACAAGCCTACGCCCAACCTCTCCGCAGCGGCAGCCTTGTCGCCTCCGCATTCCAGGATCACCCGCTCAATCCAGGAGCGCTCAAAGCGATGCACGGCATCAGCAAGCGTCACTTCATCACCTGCATCTTCCATAGGCGTCTCTCCGAAGATCAGTGTCCGCTCAAGATAGTTGCGCAGCTCGCGCACATTTCCAGGCCACGCTTGATTCTGAACTTCCTGCGCTACTTCAAGCGGCAACCTGTCAAACGGGCGTCCCATTTCGGAGGATAGTTCCCGATAAATGCTTTCCGCCAGTGGTAGCAGGTCATCATGGCGACTACGCAGCGGAGGAACTTCAATGGTCAGGACGGACAACCGGTAAAACAAATCCTGACGGAAATCCCGGCTCACGATCATATCTTCCAGCGCAACGTTCGTGGCGGCAATCATTCTTCCCCTGAAATGCAGATCTCGTGTGCTTCCCAACGGTCGAAAAGTTCCATCATCCAGCACATGCAGCAGCTTGGCCTGCAGCGGAATCGACATCTCTCCGATTTCATCCATGAACAACGTGCCCTCGCCAACCTCGTCGAACAGACCCTTCTTGTTTTTATCGGCACCGGTAAATGCACCCTTGTGATAACCGAACAGTTCTGATTCCAACAGATTCTCCGGAATAGAGGCGCAGTTTATGCTGATGAAAGGTTGCTTGCTGCGGTGACTGGTGGCGTGCACCAGCTTGGCCAGCAACCCCTTGCCCACGCCGGTCTCACCGGTAATCAACAATGGCGCATCCGATTCAGCGGCCTTTCCCGCCAGAACCTTGACCCGCTGCATCGGCGGGGAATCCCCCAATATTGCCAGCCTGCTTTCGGCCAGCTTCCGTTCGGATTTGCGGTTAACCTGTCCTTTGAGATTTTGCATTTCTTCCAACCGCTTCAATCTGGCAAACAGCTCATCGAAACGTAGTGGCTTGGATACATAATCGTAGGCCCCTTCCTGAATGGCCTGAATGGCCACGTCCCTGCTGCCGAAAGCGGTCATGAAGATAAAAGAAGTTTCAATTCCCTTGTTCAGGCAATAACGTAATGCTGTGAAGCCATCCCCATCGGGAAGATTTATGTCAGACAGTACGACGGCGGGAAACTCACTTTCGACCAACGCAATGCCCTGCTCCATGGTTTCGGCCTGCAACACATCATAGCCATCCTCGGTGAGCATCTGAGCAATGCCTTCACGAATGCGCCGCTCATCTTCAATAATCAGAATCAGCATGTTCACCACCTTCAATCGAGACCGGCAAGATTATCCGGAATGTACACCCTTGCGGCCCATGGGAGAGAAGTACCAGGTCACCGCCCATCTGCTGCATCAAGTCCCGGCTGATTGACAGGCCAAGACCTGTTCCCTCACCCTTGGGCTTGGTTGAAAACAGCGGAGAGAAAATCGCCTCGACATGACTTTTCTCGATGCCACTTCCCTGATCGGAAACGTCCAACTGAACATGGCTGTCTTTTATGCCAGCCTCAATACGCACAACAGCATGCTCTGGTGAAGCATCTATCGCATTGAGCAGAAGATTTACCAACACCTGCCTAAGCATATCAATACTGCCAGGCACTGATCCGACCCCGGGCTGTTGGCTATATTCGATCTTTACATGTCTTGCCTTTCTGACCAACCCGACCAGTTGCACCGAGTTTTCGATCACGCCTGTAAGATCAATCCGCTCGCGAGCCGCCTGGGACGGCCTGCCGAATTCAAGAATATTGTGAATAATTGACTCTGTTCGGTGCAGTTCCTCAGCAACCATCTCCAGGTCAGCCTCGGCCTCATTGCTCTTGCCAGACTTTACCTTGCGGCTGGCAATTTCAAGAGTGACCAATGCGGCCGCAAGCGGATTGCCAACTTCATGGGCAATATTGGCTGTCATCAAACCGAGGGCCTGCATCTTTTCCTGATGGGCCTGAAGGCTTCGCGCATGAACCAGCGCTTCCTGGTGCTCTCTGATGGCATCTCCCATCGCATTCAGAGCTCGAGAAAGAGCCCCGACTTCATTATCCCCGAATTCAGGGGAGTGCGGCACCATCCTGCCCTGTCCGATTTGCGCAACAATGGAGCGCATGAGAACCAGGGGGCGGATCATGCGCAGATAGATGTAAACAGTCAGGCCGGCCAACAGCGCAAACAGAACAATCAGCGAAACAATAAAATCCGCTCTCATATCAAGATGAAGTCCGGCGACAAAGCGCATTGCTTTATTAACCGAATCATCCATCTCGTGATGTTTTAGCATCAGCACTCTAGAAAGGGCGGCCAGCTTCTTATCCATTTCCTGCATCAGGATAGGGCCTTCCATATTACCCGTGGCAAAAGGCAGAGAAAAAATAGTTTCTGCATCTTCATTGATGGCGCGAACTGCCGTGCGAATGATATCAACATCAATATCCTGGCTGGCAGCATTATCAATAGCCTTATTCACCCGCAGCAGGAATGAACGGTACTGACTGATATTTTGCTCTGTACCAGTGATCAGGAAATCATGCACAAATGCCGCCTGCTTACGAATGCTCATTTCCAGTTCATGTAGAGCATGGCTCTTATGATTGACCGCCTCCAGCTGTAAGGCCCGATCATGAATGGTCGAGATATCCCTGAGCTGGTGCCAGCCTCCAAAGGCAACCACGAAAAATACGGCCAGCAGCCACAATGCCACCACGCCGGACAGACCACGCAAATATTTCATGCCTTCACCCGCCTAACTCGGACGACAATGTCGCTCATCTTCGCGCTCCTGCGCACGGTGCCTCAACAGCCGTCCCTTGTCCGGTGTCGGATCCTCGACCTCGCCGTAGGCATCACGCCCTTCATGCCCTTCGGGAAGATACTCAGTAATCGGCATGCCCTGTTCGGTGACAAACAACAGGCAATGGCAGAATTTGTAAACCTGCATATCATCACACGGGCAAATCCAGGTGCGATGCTTCACTTCCTCGGCCTTGTCCGGATAAAAACGACAAGGACACAGCAATTTATTCACCTCATCCATATGCCTTGCGAGACCCAACCGTACAGACTCGGTCACTTCAGCATCAGGATGGGTGAAGGTGCCGGACTTTTTCGTGTAAGCGGCGATCAGGCGATCAACTATCGCCAGACTCTTTGCACAGGGAGTCTTTTTCATCCACGCCTCCTTAAACCCATAGTTCCAGCAAAAAATGATTCATCACCGCTCGCATGATATCACTACGAGAAATAATCCCGGCCAGAGTGTTTTCGTCCATGATCGGAACTGCCCCGATTTTCCGCTCGACAAAAAGGCGGGCGATATGGCGAGCATCGGTATTGATGTCCGCGGTCAGTACAGGGGATGTCATGATGTTGTCGATCAGGATTTCCTGTTTATCCTTCGAACAATGAAGACAAACTGAGCCTGATCCACACATACAGCGAACGATGTCCCTGTCGGACAGTATACCGACCAATTGCTGGTCGGATGACAGTATGGGTATATGCCTAAGCCCGCTGGTCTCGAGAAGATTTAATGCTTCCAGCACCGTGGAACTGGCCTGAATCGACACAACCGGTGAAGTCATGATCTGCCCAGCGCGGAGCATAGGGCTCTCTTTCTCACCATAGGCCATAGTCTGGTAGCGTTGGTTTGCAGTGCCACCAGCGGGCCCATGGCGCTGTTCCTCTGCTTGCCTTGCATGCTGTTTGGCGTCAATTGCCAGATCAGGAGGTATAGCGACCGTTTTTGACACCTTGCTCTGGGCAAAGAGTTTTTCCAGATGGATGGGGTCAGTGATACCGGGGCCGTATACCGTGAACATAATCTTATCTCCTCAACCATTCTTTTCCAGACATGCTCTCTGGATGCATGGCAACGCCTTGTCCTGCTTCGACTTCCCAAACATTGTCCTGCCACATTCTTTCGTTCTTCATTTTCTCCATGTGAAATGCTCATAAACGCCAGACCAGTACATGCCGAAGCCAATCGCAAACAGCAACTCCTCGATTGGCATAGAAGCAATATTTAAGCCGGAAAGTGCAGCCAAATTCCAGACGCGCTCAATATAGCCGGGCGCACTCCACTCCAAGCCGGCCAGAAAGAGCGCGTAGTAAAGCAAAAACAACAAGCCGCCAATCCAGCTTTTACGTTTGATATCAGGACGGCATAGCATGTTGGCCACCGCGCCGATAAACATGGCAACAATTGACGGATAGATCGGATTCCATGGCAAAAGATAAAGTATCGGAAAAGAGACAAATGGTGCGGCAAGCGCCGTAAAGTGATGCTTGTGAAGTGGTCTGCTCTTCTCAGCCTGTGAAACGGGTTGAGGCGCTTGGCGAGTGATCAGGTTGTACGCAACAGAAGCAATGCCTCCAATGCCAAAACAAAAAATCAAGCTCTCAATATCAAACCCTGTGCTTGCAGCCAGATTAAAAAGACTAGGGGGAAGCCAGTATTCTGGTACAAACAGTGGTTCTGCAAACCCGAATGGCATCGTAAACAGGCTAGCCCATAACATCGCCCGACGATGTCCTGGAAATAACCAGTACACGATAGCCCATGGCACAAGAAACGCACTTGACCATAACAGCCATACATAATGATCTGAAGCGAGATGCCATCCCATCATTGGCTCATCACGGGGTACATGCTATTTAGGTACCGAGACAAAGGTTCCCTCAATGTCAGCAAGTGCCGGGAACCAGTCAATGATCCAGCCGGATACGATGTTAAAGCTGCCGAAGAAGATAAGTAGTCCAACAATGATTAAGAGGACTCCAGAAACCTTCTCAACCATTGCCAGATGATGCTTAAAGCGTTGCGACCAGCGCAGGAAGGAATCCGTGGCTAAAGCCGCCAATAAAAACGGGATTGCCAAGCCCAGCGAATAAACTGCCAGCAGGGCAATACCACGTGTCATCTCAGACTGTGCGCCCGCAACGGCCAGAATGGCACCAAGGATAGGGCCAATGCAGGGCGTCCAACCAAAGGCAAAAGCGGCTCCCAGAATCAGAGCGCCCATACCATGCCTGGCATTTACACCGCCTGCCTCAAAACGAGCCTCCATCATCAGCAGCGGGATGCGAATCAAGCCCGCGTAGTGAAGTCCGAATATCACGATGATAGAGCCGGCAATCTTTCCTAGCATCTCCATATGGGCCATCATCCATTGGCCAAGGAGAGTTGCAGATGCGCCAAGAGCGATGAAAATCAGGCTGAAGCCGCCTACAAACCATAAGGACTGCGCCAAAGCATGCCGCCGGACACTTGCAGCCTCATCATCCTGCTGGCGAAGCTCGTTCACGGACACGCCGGAAATATAAGACAAATACGCTGGCACCAGCGGCAACACGCACGGTGATAAAAAAGATAATAATCCGGCTATCAAGGCTCCGGCGAGCGTCACTTCAATCATTCAATCTCCATTTGTTTCGAGTATTATTTAACATAAAATCAGTTAGCTCACTCTGCTTTTTTGGCGATTTTCTTCAGGATATCTTTGGAATCGCCAAACGTGCACATGGCATCGCAGTGCTTCCGAAGATCGGAAAATAATATGTAATGCATATCCACATCCGTATGGGTTGCGCGCACAGATGGTCTCGCCATTAATAGCTGCAGCTCTTTTTCGCGCTTGTCCGGGATAACGATATATAGGGATGAGGCTGATGCCGGAAAAGAATGGTGCAAATCTATCATTCGACCAATGCCTGAAGTGATGGTTGTGCTTTTCTCCACCTCAAACGCAGCAGCCACGCGGTGGCTGTCCTTTTCAAACCAGAGCACATCAATCAGTCGAATAGTCTTAGCTGTCGCTTCGTTCACTGGCAATCTGGGAAAGACATGCATACTCATTGAACCCAACGTTATCCCTGCGTGACACCGGGAACGGTCATTGCTGGCGCAGATCACATCATAACCCAGCGCACTACCGATTTTGAGTAGATGGGCCTGCATCTCCGAATGCAGATTTCCCTGTTCGCCATCTTCTTCGACCTCTTTGCGCCGCTTACGAAGACTCTTTTCAACCTTTTCACGCTCAGCGTCAGTCAATGTATGCTCATTCCCGACCAACAGCTTATTGCTTCCGATATCGAACAACAGCCCGGCTATGGCTCCGAGATCGGAAGAAAGCAGGCTGCGATGCTGCTGATTCACCTCAAGCATCACTGCACGCATGGCGAGGTATTCAGACCATGAACCCAGCTTCCTCTTTTCGCCGAACAGGCGGTTAAACCCATTCACAATAGCTGTGTTGAATGGAGGCAACAGGGTCGGGTGCAGAAAATAGAGAATATTTGCTACAGCTGGTCCGAGCCCCTTAATATTCAGACCATCCAGCCGAATAATCTCCTTGAGCAGCTTTTCTTCATTTGTAGCCTTTAAACACCAGTCTAAAAAGGCTCCGAATGCACGCTTGTTCTGTTCGTTTTCATAAATATCGGGAATCCGGAGTTTTGGTTTCCAGTAAAATGGATGCGATGCCCCGGCAAATACCTGTTTCTGCTCGCTGATACAGGTGATGACAAATTCAAGCGATGATCCTTTGAAATCGTTCGGGAACGAATCATCGCGGATGTCGTCAACGACTTGTTGAACGCCCTTGCGAATGGAACGAAACGCCTTCAACCGCTCGTCATTATTTACAAACCATGTGTTGTAAACGGACTCGCCATCACGTTTATATCGTTCGATTACTGTTTTTATTGGCTGATTCATCAGAACCTACAACTTAGCATTTCGCAGCCTGAGGGCATTGGTAATCACCGACACCGATGAAAAACTCATCGCTGCAGCAGCGATGACTGGCGACAACAGCAGCCCGAACACCGGGTAGAGAACCCCCGCGGCGACCGGCACTCCGGCAGCATTGTAGATGAAAGCGAAAAACAGGTTCTGGCGGATGTTTCGCATCGTAGATCGAGAAAGTCGAACCGCGCGAACGATACCGCGAAGATCGCCCTTGATCAGGGTCACCCCTGCCGACTCCATCGCCACATCGGTGCCTGTACCCATAGCGATACCAACGTGGGCTTGCGCCAGCGCCGGCGCATCGTTGATGCCGTCACCGGCCATGGCCACGATCTTTCCCTCATCCTGTAGTTTTTTGACCACTGCCGCTTTCTGATCCGGCAACACATCAGCTTCAAAGCGATCAATGCCGAGTTTCTTCGCTACCGCCGCCGCCGTATTGCGATTATCTCCCGTCAGCATCACCACCTCAATGCCCTCGTCATGCAATTCCTTGATTGCATCCGGTGTAGAAGCCTTGATCGGGTCGGAAACGCCCAGCAGCCCTGCAAGTTCTCCGCCCACGGCAAGATACATGACCGTCTCACCGTCACGCTGGTGCTCCTCAACCTGCGCCTCTGCGGTAGCAGTATCAATGCCGCTATCCTGCATCAGTTTGGCATTGCCCAGCAGCACGGCTTTTCCTCCAAGCGTGGCGCTTACTCCTTTGCCCGTCACTGCCGCAAACCCTTTAACTGCTTTCGGTTCCAGTTTGCGCTCTTTCGCTCCGGCAACAATCGCCTCGGCCAACGGATGTTCGCTGGCCTTTTCCAGACTGGCCGCCATCTGCAACACCTGATCCTCGCTCAGTTTCCCCACAGCCTTGACGGTCGTCAGGGAAGGCCGGCCTTCGGTCAGCGTGCCGGTCTTGTCCACCACGACCGTATTCACCTTTTCCATGATCTCCAGCGACTCGGCATTCTTGATCAGCACGCCGGCGGTTGCGCCGCGACCTGTGCCGACCATGATTGAGATTGGCGTAGCCAGCCCAAGTGCACAGGGGCAGGCGATAATCAGCACGGCCACGGCATTGATAATTGCATGCGCCAGCCTCGGCTCGGGGCCGACAAAGAACCACACGGCAAAGGCGACCAGCGCTACACCGACCACGGCAGGCACAAAATAGCCGGCTACGGTATCAGCCATCTTCTGAATGGGCGCGCGTGAGCGCTGCGCCTCGGCCACCATGTTGACGATCTGGGCCAGCAAGGTTTCAGCGCCCACCTTCTCTGCCCGCATCAAGAGCGAGCCATTGCCATTGACGGTCGCCCCGATCAGCTTTTCTCCGGCAAACTTCTCTACCGGAACCGGTTCCCCCGAAACCATCGACTCATCGACATTGCTCTCGCCCTCGGTCACCACGCCATCCACGGGCACCTTTTCTCCGGGACGAATGCGCAGTACATCCCCCGGCTGCACATCCTCCAGCGGCACATCGGTCTCGCTTCCATCCCTCCCAACACGCCGCGCGGTTTTCGGCGACATGCCAAGCAGCAGCTTGATGGCTTCATTGGTGCGCGAACGGGCGCGCAACTCCAATACCTGCCCGAGCAGCACCAGTGCTGTGATCACGGCCGCCGCCTCGAAATAGACATCAACCAGCCCGCCCTCCATTTGCATAACTGGCGGGAAGAGGCCGGGGGCAAGCAACGCAACCATGCTGTAAACCCATGCCACGCCGACACCCAAACCGATCAACGTGAACATATTCAGATTCCAGGTAAGCACCGACTTCCAGCCGCGCACAAAAAAGGGCCAGCCGCCCCACAGCACCACGGGTGTCGCCAGCGCAAATTCAATCCATTGCACCGCACCCATGCTCAGGCCGGACGGGAGCCAATCGGGCGCCAAGTCGGCAACCATGGCCAGCACAAACACCGGAAGTGCCAGAAACGCGCTGACCTTAAAGCGGCGGCTCATATCATCCAGTTCAGGGTTATTCTCATCGAGTTCTACTGTGCGCGGTTCCAGCGCCATGCCGCATTTGGGGCATGAACCCGGCTTGTCGCTGACCACCTCCGGATGCATCGGGCAGACATATTCGGTTTCCCCGCTGCTTACAGGCACCCCCATGGGTTCCAGCGCCATGCCGCATTTGGGGCAGCTTCCTGGCCCCTCCTGCTCAATTTCCGGGTGCATTGGGCATGTGTACCGACCAGCACCTGTTTTGGTGGACGCAGCGACAGGCTGGCTTTCCCTATTGGCATACTGGTCCGGGCTCGCTTCGAACTTTCGCAGGCACTTCTCGCTGCAAAAACGATAACTGTTGTCAGCATGTTTGATGCGATGGGGCGATTCAGGTTTAACATGCATGCCGCAAACAGGATCAGTCAGGTAATGATCCGGATCGCTGTTGAATTTATCGAGGCACTTGGCGCTACAGAAGTGCCAAGTATGGTCATCATACTCAGTGCTATGCGGTGAATCTTCCGTGACTTGCATGCCGCAAACCGGATCGATATTCATGGTCTTCCTCCTTGTTGTTGCATACGGTTATTAGTGTCTTGCCAGAATTCGTAGATTTCATCGCTCCAGAAACTCTGGAACCAGGCGATTGCCGCCGACTGCTCCGCCTCACTCAGACGATCCTCAAAGCCGGGCATCTTGCCATCATAGAGCGCACCACCCTGCTGAACGATCTCTAATAGCAAAGGCAAAGAATGATGCCATGCATGAGCAGTTCCGTTGAGAGGAGGAGGGGGAAGGGAGCCATCGGGCAATCTTCTTTTCCAATCCTTCACAAGCCCCTGCGCCTGCTGCCCATGGCACTGGGCGCAATTGTTTTCAAATACTGCCCTCCCCAGTTCAACCTGGGCTGACGAATACCAGCGTTTTCCGGAGCTTGAAGAATCAGCGCTACAGGCCGACAGCCCGACCATTACCACACCAATTAACAACAGCATCACCCTACTCAGCATGGTGACTCCTTTTACTGCAGCGGCACCATGTACAGGTGCAACCCGGATCGGTGCAGAGGTATTCTTTTCGATGGCTTGGCAGCGCCTGGTTTGCCCACGGGAACAACAGAGGGGTATACCAGTGCTCCTGATGATGTTTGGCGAGCCAGGCTCCCACATCACCGCACGAGGCAATGTGTTCCAGAAATCGGCTATAGCCCTTGTTGCCCAGTCTGGAAAACATGAAGCGATTGACGATGCCGGCCCGCATTCGGCTGCCGAGGGCCTGCTGCCACATTGGATCATAGGCCTCCGGCTTACCCTGAAGCCATGCTTGCGCAGCGAGATGCCCGGAAATAAAGGCATAGCGCATGCCAAACCCCCAGAGCGCATCCTGAAAACCGGCAGCCTCGCCCGCATACAGGATATTGCCCTTGATGGCGGTTTTCGGATAACTGACATTGCCAAGCCCACCGAACCGTTTGGCATCTTTTCCCATTGTGAAACCAAGCCGCTGCTGAAAGAAATCCACGGTTTTTTCAAGATGGATATGCTCGCGATGAAAATCTTCAAACATGCAACTGGCCAGCGTTGCCTGCCCACGATAAATCAGCAGATAGGCATAGCCCTTCGGGGCGAGTTCATCAGCCAGCGCTGCATAGGCCCCGTCTGCCATATCTGTTTCAAACTGGTAGCCGGCGGCAATCACGTCACCCGCTTTCGGGCCCTCGGCGCAAATGCCACCCCCCTGTAGATGGCGGATTTCATCATCAAAGCGAACATCCACGCCCAGAGCACGGGCCTGCTCCAGCAGCGCGCTGTCGAGCGTGTCTGGCCCTTTGCCCCGACCAACCAGATAAAACAGTGGCTGATCATGCCGCAAGCGGAATTCCCTTCCTGTAGCATCGAAAGCGGTCAGTTCACTAAAGCCGGTGTGGGGGAAGTTGGACTCAATCCCCATTGCGGCCAGGTCATCCAGCACATCGACCTGGCTGGTCCAGTTTTCCTGCCCCTGAAAGTCGCCATGAAAGCGCGCTCCAACACTGCTTTTCCTCTCATGTACGACCGCTTTGCCGCCTGCCCGTGCGAAAGTGATGGCTGCTGCAAGGCCAGCCGGACCAGCACCGGAAATATGCAGCACCTGCGGATCATAACCGTGGTTATGCTTTAACACAGGAACCTCCCTCCAAGGGTGTTGTTGCCGGAGGAAGTGCCTGATCCAAAAGTTGGGATGGATCATGTCGCAGAATTTCCAGATACGGGCCAAGCAACTCCTCCGCTTGCCTTTTCGCAGCGGCCTGCACATCCGGCCCATGCTCGGTTTGCGGCCATGGCAATTCCGGCAATGATGGCTCCAGCACCACGATCAACGCCTTGCAGCCGCACGGACAACGACGGAAGGTCAACGGACTATCGGACAGATACCAGGGCCTGCCACGGAACAACAGCGTGTCAATAATTTCAAGGATCGGCCAGCCATTCCCTGCATTGGAATGAATGCCATGAAACCCCTTGGTGCGAGTTGCGACATGGTGAACGAACAACACATCCAACTCGTGCCGGCAACAAATCGCATCCGTCGGCGCCAGATCAATTACGCCTCCGTCGCAATAGAAGCTCCCCTCGATCTCGACAGGTTGGTAAAGCAGTGGAATTGTTGCACTGGCAGCAATGCCCAACGACAGATCTCCTTGCGAAAACATGACTTTTTTACCTGTCGCAAGACTTGTGGCTACGGCATGAAAAGGGATGTGACAATCCTCGAACGTATCTACCGCAATATTTCGGCGACAGAAATCCAAAGGTGCATCCGTTTTGGCAACTCCGGTAAAGTTGCGGCCGCGATGAATGAGCAATTCTCGAATCGCACGTCCCCAAGTGCCGGGCTGCCAGAAGTTCTTTCGCTCCATATGGGTCAGTGCTTCAAGCCACTGATCCAACGGTGTTCCACTGGCATGGATACCTCCGACGATAGCACCCGCGCTGCACCCTGCAATTGCAGAAGGCCGAATATCCATTCCATCGATTGCCTGCAGAATGCCGCTATGGGCATATACCCCGCGCACTCCACCCGCGCTCAATACAAGTCCGGTGCGTATTGTCTTGGTCATCATCTAACCCGCTGCATCAAGTCGCTCGCTGCAAAAGCAGGACGGGCGCTTGAATTGTTTGGTCTCATAATATGACAACAGCCGGGAAACCAACGAACCGGGATCGGCATCATAGATAATATGCGAGCCCGTATCCTTATCAAAGCTGTCTACAATTGCCGGGAGCTGATTTGTGATGCCTCCTGAACCCTTTAAGACGCCGATGAGCTTTCCCTCATCGTATGCAATCGCAAACTCTCCCAAGGTTCCAGAACGCCCGCCGACAATAATAACCATATCGCTGGAGCGGATGTTCGTCACTTCGCGCCCCATCAATCCGCTGCCCGTATAAATCAGTACATCGTAGGCGTCCGAGGGGGAAAGATATTTATGCACATGTTCATCCAGACTCAGGGCAGGTGAAATCCCCACGGATGTTCCTCCCGCATCTCTGGCTCCTTCTGCGCATTCATAGGGTAACCCTGGACAGGCCCCTGTAATCAGAACTAGCCCACGCTCTGCGATGGCTTTGCCCAAGGCATACATCTTATCCCTGACAGCATCCTCCTGATTTGAATCCGCCGACCCCATCACACCGACTGTCAGCCTCATGCCAGGTGCCTTGTCGATAAAAGTATGGGGTTTAGCCTTGAACTTGTCGCGGCACTCTTCAGAACAGAAATAATAGCTGCGGCCGCCAAACTCGGTCATGGCTGTAGCATGACTCGGATGTACCGCCATCAGACAAACCGGATCACGCGTCATTTAGGTTTCTCCTGCTGCCGCGAGCCGAAGCCACATTGTACAGCGGCACCCAGATCAACGCCGTATACCAGCCGTAGCCGTAGGCCTCAATCAATCCAATAAAAAAACTGCTCCAATTGATGCCGGTAAAGCCCGGCAACAACATTTGCCAGGCTGTAAACATCGCATATTCGGGAAACAGCACATCAAACGCGACGCACAATGCAAAGGTGATGGCCAGAAACAGGCCGGTGGCATGGCCGAATGCAACAAGTGATATTTTAGTGTTCATGACTACTCTCCTTTCTCTTCTTTAATGGAAACAGCGATAGCGTCGAGTAAGGTGTCGTAAGCCTCGTCGAACAGCCTGACGCCATCGTCGAGTAGTTTGTCGGTGATACCATCCAGCGATATACCTAGAGTATTGAGCCCATTAATGATGATGGCCGCGCCAATGATATCCTCTTCCAGACTGGCGCGGATTTGGCCATGTTCTCGGAATGCCGCCAGTGTTGCAGGCGGTGCGGTATTCACCGTATCCGGGCCGATCAGTTCCTCAATATAGAGGATGTCGGAGTAAGCAGGGTTTTTGGTGCCGGTGCTGGCCCACAGCAGGCGCTGGCTTTGGGCGCCGCATTGAGCAAGCGCCTCCCAGCGCGGGCTGGCAAAAACAGCTTTGTAATGCTGGTAGGCCAATTTTGCATTGGCAATCGCCACCTTGCCACGCACACCGAGTAGCTCATCTCGCTCCCTTTCGTCGACCGCTTTTTCCAAGCGCTTGTCGAGCAAGGCATCCACAGCTGTATCGATACGACTGACAAAGAAGCTGGCGACGCTCGCCACGCCTGCCGGGCAGATGCCATTCTTCAATCTCTGTTCCAACCCTGAAATAAATGCCTCGGCAGTGCGTTGATACATGGTCTGCGAAAACAGCAGCGTGGCATTCACGTTCACCCCTTCCGCGATCAGCCGCTGAATGGCCGGAATCCCGGCATCGGTGGCAGGCACTTTGATCATCAGGTTCTCTCGCCCGACCTCGCGCCATAGCCGCAGTGCTTCCGCCACCGTGGCTTCACTGTCATGCGCCAGTTTCGGCGACACCTCCAGCGAGACATAGCCATCCCGCTGCTCTGTGCGCTCATACACCGGATACAACACATCGGCCGCAGCACGGATATCCGCTATAGCAAGATGCTCAAATGCTGCTGCCTGTGATGCACCGCCATGATGCTTAAGTTCACTGGCATATTCTTTGTCCGTGCGGATCGCCTTCTCGAAAATGGCTGGATTGGAGGTCACGCCGCAGATGCCGTCTGCATCGACCATCTGTTGCAGCTTGCCGCTACGGATGAGATGGCGGTCGATATAGTCCAGCCAGATGGACTGGCCTGCATCTGCTATTTTACTGAGTTTATTCATGCATGCTCCTTTTCAATCTGTTCCCCCGTGCAGAGTACCATCAACACGCTTGGCTGCATGGCGCAGCGCCCCATTTCAGGCAGCCATGCGCTGCTGCCTTTATCGCCTTCCTCCGGCGTGGGCTGCGCGGTATCGAGCAAGATCCTCCAGCCTTGTTCCGATAACGGCTCGGGCAGGCGGAAGTCCACAGCCTCGTTGGTGGCGTTGAACAGCAGGCAAAGCGCCTCGCCCGCATTCCGATCCGTATGAATCATGCAGCCGAGAAGACCGCGCGAACCAGACCAGTCGGGCTCTGCCAGGTCGGGGCCGAACCACTGAATCTCTTCAGCACTGTAGAAACGCTCAGCGCACAACACAGGAAACCGCAGCCGTAGTGCGATCAAGCTGCGCACGAAGCGGTGCAACTCCGCATGTTGTTGCAGCAAATCCCAGTCGTACCAGCTTGTCTCATTATCCTGACAGTAAGCGTTGTTGTTACCGCCCTGGCTACGCCGAAATTCGTCTCCACCGAGCAGCATCGGCACGCCGCGCGACAGAAGCAGCGTAGTCAGCATGTTTTTGATCCGTCGCAGGCGCACTGCTTCCACCGCCGGATCATCCGCCGGGCCTTCCTCGCCGCGAAGAGCATTGTAGTTGTCGTTCGAGCCGTCGGCATTTTCCTCGCCGTTGGCTTCGTTGTGTTTTTGCCCGTAGCTCACCCAGTCGTTCAGGGTAAAGCCGTCGTGGCAGGTCACATAATTGATGCTGTGCAGCGGTGACTTGCCGCTGTGCTGGTAGATGTCGGAGCTGCCGCACAATCGGCTGGCCAGCACGCCCGTCATGCCGGCATCGCCACGCCAGAAACGTCGCACATCGTCACGGAAGCGGCCGTTCCACTCCGACCAGCGCATGCCCGGAAAACTGCCAACCTGATAGGCGCCGCCCGCATCCCATGCCTCGGCGATAAGTTTGACATGGCGCAGCACGGGATCTTCGGCGATGCGCTCCAAAAGCGGTGGATTAGCCAGAAGATCGCCGTTGGCGTCACGGCCCAGCACTGAGGCCAGATCAAAACGGAAGCCGTCCACATGCGTTTCGATAACCCAGTGGCGCAGACAGTCGAGGATATAATCGCGTACCGCAGGATGATTGCAGTTCAGGGTATTGCCTGTGCCGGAATAGTTTTTGTAATAACGCTGGTCCGCCTCCAGCAGATAGTAGATGCTGTTGTCCAGACCCCGGAAATTAAGCGTCGGGCCGAGATGGTTTCCCTCAGCCGTGTGATTGAAGACGATATCGAGAATAATCTCGATGCCGGCCTGATGCAGCGCCTTGACCATGGTCTTGAACTCATCCACTTGGCAACCGACATGGCTGCGGCTGCCATAGCTTTCCTTGGGCGCGAAAAAAGCCACCGTGCTGTAGCCCCAGTAGTTGCACAGAACTTCGCCGGTAAGCGGATTGCTGCGCGTCAACTCGTTCTCGTAGAACTCCTGCACCGGCAGCAGTTCGATGGCGGTGACCCCCAATTCCTGAAAATAGGGAATCTTATCCACTATGCCCAGGAAGGTTCCGGGATGCTCAACCGCCGATGACGGGTGTACGCTGAAGCCGCGCACATGGGTTTCGTAGATCACCGTCTCGCTCCAAGGATGGGCGGGCGGGCAATCTCCCTGCCAGTCGAAGGCCGTATCAGGCAGCAGGCACTTGGCCTTGCTTCCGGCGTCGCTTGCTTTCCCGGTCATGTCCTCGCAGGCGCAGGCGAAGTCCCAGCAATCGGTGCCGGCAAGTGCCGCCGCATAGGGATCGAGCAGGATTTTCCGCTTATCGAAACGATGTCCGCGTTCCGGCGCATCAGGGCCATCCGCCTGCCAGGCGTACAGTATCGGATGGTCAAGGCCACCCACGCTCACATGCCAGACATCCCCCGTCCGGTTCATACGCTTGTCCAGCGCTATGCTATGGGTCGGCGCCTCATCCTGCGGGGCGTCGAACAACAGCAGGCTGACGCCGGTGGCGTAACGGCTGAAGACAGCAAAATTAACGCCGCCGCAGCATTGCCTTGCCCCCAGAGGCAAAGGACTGCCGGTCTCTACCATCAACGCCATCGAACCGTGCATCGCTTAGCTCTTTCCGTCCAAGCAGGCATTCACCTCAGCTTCCGCCCGTAGCCAGTCGTCCAGCGCCGAGCCTCCCTGGAAGCCGCGTTGCTCGGCAATGCAATAGGCGCACTCGGCGATCATGCGTTGTCTTTCATCGCCGCTGACGATTTTTGCTTTGCCTTCCAGCGCCTTTTTCCGGGGCGTTTTCTCTGTGGGCTTCTTAGTCTTTGTCATCATAATTCTCCCTTTGCGTATTCATCTGCAGACCACTGCCAGTCACGAATTTCCGGCATATCCTCGCCGTGTCTGTTGATGTATTCCTTGTGTTCGATAAGTTTGTCGCGAAGCATCTGCTTGAGATAGGCAGGCCCTGAGGCAAGCTTGGGTACCCGGTCAATCACATCACCCATCAGATGAAGATGATCCCCGCTTAACTGTATAACCCAGTTCCTTGAGGGCATGGTTCGCCTTGGTCATGCTGAAGTCCGCTGGATAGACATAGAGGTGCAGCTCTCCCGTCTTGTGGTTGGCGCGAGCGTCATCGACACCGTCCAACTTCAAAAATCGTTTGCGGATCGTAGCCTCGCAGCCGTCGCACATCATACCGAGCAGACGGATGCTGATGTGTTTCGGTTCCTGATTTGCTGGTTTCATTGGGTATCCTCCAAAAATTGATCTTCGAGTCGTAGGTGCCGGACGAGCATCGCCCCTCATCCGATTTGAACTATATAGGCAGCCGGTGTTTTCCCTGTTTGTGGCTGACAAAGTCATCCCTTGTCCCCCTCCTTTGCTCCGGAATCCTCCACCAGCTGTCGCCATTGACCCATGCGTGGGAAAAACATCGGCACCCGCCGTTGATAAGCGCTGTATTCCTCCCCGAACTGATCAAGCACCCGTTTCTCTTCGCTACGCGCCAACAAGAAGTAGACCAGCACGATGACGGGAAACAGGCCGGCCGAAAACAGCGTCGGCCAATGCACCACGCCTTCGCCAAAGAGTCCGATAAACAGTCCTGTATACTGAGGGTGCCTCACTAGAGCATACAAACCTGTTGTTGCAAGCCGGTTCTGCTGATGCGCACGGTAGAGTTCGCGCCAGCCTTGTATGAACATGCCAATGCCGACAAACAGAAACGCATAGCCGAGCAGCATCGAAATCATCATGCCCGTCTCACCCATGCCGATAAGCGAGGACCAGAGATTGGCGTTGAGGTTGCCTCTATCCAGGCCAAAAAAGCGCGCCAGCAGGTAAATGGTGAGTGGGAACCCATACATCTCCGCATACAGTGCGATGATGAATGCCTGCACGACCCCCGCGCTCGCCCACTCGCGCCACGTTTTCGGTGCGAGATAACGATAAAGCACCCATGACGCAACCACGATCATGATCGCGGCCATGCCCCATGCAGCGGAATGCGCAATATCTTCTTTCATGGTGAAGCTCCTTTTACTTTATCGCCTCAACGTCACTCGCCGAAGCCTGCCGGTCAGGCATTCCCTTGCGGGTCTACTGCTATTTCATCCCATGCTGGTGGTGATGCCGAATGTACTTTTCCGGCTCCGCCTCGAACGCCTCCCGGCAGACCGCGGCACAGAAGTAGTAAGTCTTGCCCTGATATTCGAATTCCTCTCGGGCGGTCATGCGGCTGACCTCCATGCCGCAAACCGGATCCTTGAAGCTTCGTTCGTTTCCTTGATGTTTCATCGCTGACTCCTTCGTGATATCGACTTGCTGCCGGTGTTTTGATCATGGGTACACTTCAACGTATATACGCATCGGATGCATAACGGCGCATCATGCGGTGGCTGTTAAAAATGGATGCGTTCTTGCTGATAGCCCGCTGCATGACGAATATCCATCCTTCTCTGTCCTCGTGGTACAGGGGCAATACAAGCTCATCCAGCTTGCGGTAGAGGGACTCTGCATCGTTGGCGTTGATCGTTTCCTCACTGGCGCCAGCTGCCCCATCTCCATCATCGTTGCCGATGGCCCAACCGGTCACCCCCTCGATGCAGCCCTCGACCCACCAACCATCCAGTACCGAGAGATTCGGCACGCCGTTGAAGGCAGCCTTCATGCCGCTGGTGCCCGAGGCCTCGAACGGCCTGAGCGGGGTGTTCAGCCAGACATCAACGCCGGACACCAGCTTGAGAGCAATGTCCATGTCATAGCCGGGCAGGAACACAATCGGGATATCGTCAGCCAGTTGCTGCATATATTCATGCAGTTGCCGGATCGCCTGCTTACCCGCCTCATCACGGGGGTGGGCCTTGCCGGCCAGCACAACCTGGAATGGCCGCCGCCCAGCGATTTCTCGCAGGCGGGCGATGTCATGAAACAGCAGATCGGGACGTTTGTAGGCAGCCATGCGGCGGGCGAAGCCCAGAATGGGCACCTCGGCCTCAAGCATGACTCCGCATCGCTCCTTGATCAGGGCGATAAGCGCCGCCTTGGCTTCGGTATGCGCACGCCAAACGTCATCCTTGGGAATGCAGCAATCGGCGCGCACCAAGTGCTCCGGCTCATGGCACCAACCGGAAAAATGTGCGTCGTACAGTTTTCGGAACGGAATGGATGCCCATGTGTGCGGATGCACGCCGTTGGTGATGGCGCGCACGCGATAACCGGGAAACATCCTGCGCGAAACCTCGGCATGCCGCTTGGCCACGCCATTGACATAATCGCTCATATTCATTGCCAGTCGGGTCATATTGAGCTGATCCCGGCCGGCCAGACCCTGCAGGGTTTCGCTGTCGACGAAATCATCCAACAAGCGACCCACAAGATCATAGGGGAATTTGTCCTGCCCCGCCTCGACCGGCGTATGAGTGGTGAAATTGCATATCTCGCGCACGCTGGGCACATCATACGGCGATTCCCCGGGCCGCAGATCAGCCGCAGGATAGGCATGGCGACGCAGCAATTCGAGAACGAGCAGGGCGGAATGCCCCTCATTCAAATGATACTGACGCACATTGAAGTCGAGGGCGTTCAACAATCTTACGCCGCCGATTCCAAGCACAATCTCCTGTTTGAGGCGGTAGGCGGCATCGCCGCCATAGAGGCGATCAGTAATCTGCCGATCTTCCGCCGTATTTTCATCCAGATCGGTATCAAGCAGCAGCACCGGTACGCGGCCGCCCATATGGCCTTCCAGAACGTATAGCCAGCCGCCCACCCACACATTGCGGTTCTCAATGGTCACAGCCACCTTCGCCGGCAGCCTGTGGGCGTGTTGCTCGGGTGACCATGGATCAGGCTGCTCTATCTGGCTACCCTTATCGTCAATCGACTGGCGAAAATAACCGAGCCGGTGCACCAGCGTAATCGCCACCATGGGCATCTCCAGATCGGCGGCTGATCGTAACGTATCGCCGGATAGGACGCCGAGGCCGCCGCTGTAGGTGGGTATGTCATTCTGCAGTGCAATCTCCATCGAAAAGTAAGCGATGCGTTCGTTACGGTTGAATTCTTTCAGTATTGATCCAACCTCCATGTCGAAAATGGGATCGGCGGCTTTCGCCTGCCCTTCTTTGTGGCTGGCGCAGGGATGAACATCCTCAAGATGATGTTCACACATCATTGACCTCCTTGGCTTGATAGATGTCGTCTCGGCGCAGTGGAATGGACAACGGCTGCTGTGCATGTCCAGCCAGCACCTGAAACACTCCGGAGCTGCCCAGTTCGAAGTAATAGGCGCTCCCGGCCATGTACAAATGCCATACCCGGAAGGTTGGCTCACCCACAATCTCTACAGCCTGCTCCCGCCGATCCTTCAGCGCCTGAACCCAGCGGCGCAAAGTCAATGCGTAGTGACGCCGCAGGCTCTCTACGTCAATAATCTCGAAGCCGGCGTCCTCCATCGCGGTAATTACCTGACTGATACGCGCAAGTTCGGCGTCAGGAAATACGTAACAGTTCATAAATCGGGTAATAGGCGTATCGCGCCAACCGGTATCATTGGTAATACCGTGATTGAGAAACAGCCCTCTAGGTTTGAGCAACTGTTTGACGGTTCCAAAGTAGCGGGAAAAGTTCTTAATCCCGATGTGTTCGAACATCCCCACGCTTACGATCCGGTCATAGCAGATATCACCCGGGAGGTCCCTGTAATCGCGCAACTCGATCGTCACGCTTTCTTGCAGCCCTTCCTTCCTCACTCGCTCCGCGGCGAAGGCATATTGCTGTTCACTCAGCGTAATACCGTACACATGGACACCGTAGTTTCGTGCCGCCCAACAGGCGAGGGCTCCCCAGCCACAGCCGATATCCAGCATAGATTGCCCAGGAACCAGTCGCAGCTTACGACAGATATAATCCAGTTTGTTTTGCTGCGCCGTACTCAGACTTTGGCCGGGATCATCGAAATAGGCACAGGAATAGACCATCTCTGGGTCCAGCCACAACCGGTAAAAATCATTTGAAACATCGTAATGGTGGGCGATGCTACTCTGGCAATTGCGCTGCTTCTTTTCTGCGGCGCGCACAGTAGCAGCACCTTTCGCTATCTTTCCAGCCGGAATGCGCAGCCCTTCCCGCATCAATCGAAAACGTAAAGACAAGGGCAGCTCGAACTCCTGCAGGTATTCGCTGATACCGAGCAGCAATTCCATCTCGCCTTCCACATCAATATTTCCGGCCAGATACGCCTCGGCCAAGCGCACCACATCCTGATGTAAAACCAGATCCCGTAGTGGCGCCGACCGTCTGAAGATAACGCGGCACGCGCTGGACTCATCGCCAATCACCGTTTCCCCAGTCCATAAAGCCACTGACACCGGCCCGCTGTAACCATCCAGTATCGTGTGAAGAATAATTCTGGCAGCCACCGTTGCTGCCAGTGATTCAGTAGATGCCATGCCCGCACTTGCAGGCAGATCGCGATTCGAATCCACCTTTTTCATGTGATAGGCCCCCCATCTGCGGCAAGCGCCCTAACCCCATTTGCCGAACAGGCCAGGCCAGCCAGACAGGTCTTGTTCTTCCACCGTGAACTCATTTGCGGCAGCAAGATTGTTCCTTGCCAACAAATACGTTGTACAGCGGCACCCAGATCAGCGCCGCATACCAGCCATAACCATAGGCCTCAATCAACCCGATGAAAAAGCTGCTCCAATTGATACCGGTAAAGCCCGGCAGCAACATTTGCCATGCCGAATACATTGCATGTTCGGGAAACACCACATCAAAGCCGACGCATAACACAAAGGTAGTGGCCAGAAAAATGCTGCTCGCATGGCCGAATGCAACAAGTGATATTCTAGTGCTCATGATGCGCCTCCTTTATATGCTTGTTGATAAACAGCGTCGGCTGACCATCAAACTGATCAAGACAGTGCCGTGAACAGAAGCGGTAGAGTTTGCCCTCGTGCATCACGCCATAACCCTTTTCCGAGTCAACCTCCTTGCCGCAGACCGGATCAATGAATTTTCCCGATGCACCCTCTTTGTGGCTGCTGTGATCCCCATGTCCATGGATCATGTGAGCTCCGCAGCCGAATCGCATCAGCAGGTAAAACAGCAGCGCATAAATCAACAGCGTTCCTAGTCCTTCCATGGTTCACCTCCTTGTTGTGACAGTTTGGGAATAAATCCGGGCACGGTTTCCATATAACGGCGATAGGAATCACCAAATAGCTTCAGCGACTCCTGTTCCTCGCGACGAGCAAGACGGACATACATCCAAACCAGAATCGGAAACATCACCAGAGTAGGCAACGTAGGCCACTGCAACAGGAACCCACTCATGATGAGAATAAAGGCCAGATACTGAGGATGGCGCATGAGGGCATAGATGCCGGAACTGGCTACCGCTCCTTTTTTCTGAGCTTCGTGCAGAACTCGCCAGGCAACTGACAACAGAATCAGGCCGCCAAAGATCAGGATATTGCTGAGGACATGGAACGGGTCGGAATGCGGATCGCTTTCGCCTCCGAAGACAACCCACCACAAGTGACCTGCGTGATGGGAAAAGATGTCCACATTCGGGAAATGCGTAGTCAGCCATCCGGAGAGCAGGTAGATCGTAAGCGGGAAGCCGTACATTTCGGTAAACAGCGCAATAACAAAAGCCGAAAACGCTCCGAAAGAGCGCCAGTCTCGCTTTGTTTTCGGGCGATAAAAACTGAATGCAAAGATCAGAATGATCGCTGAATTGACCACAACCACACTCCATAGGCCATAGTCGTAGGAAGCAGCGTTATTAATCATATAATGATCTCACATCCAACCGCGGAAAAAAGGGCGAAGGACATCATTAGAGATGTTCCAGTTTCGAGTAAATGGCCTTTCAGATGCATTCCCATAAGTGCGAGCATAGAGGATGTGTGTTGCACACAGGTCAAGCATCAATCGCCTCAATCAGCCAACAGATGGAGTCTCCGTGGGGCATGCCATCATCCATGTCTTGCCACTGTCTGGCAGACAATTCCATCCGCGTCTGTAAGGTCAGCAGTTCATCAATCTGCTGACGATTTTCTCTGATGTGTCGCTGGATGAATTCTCTCACTCTAGGGCAGGGGGAGTCACCCGCTTCAGCATCGGCGAACACTTCTGTGATTTCAGATAGCGTAAACCCCAGCGACTTGGCAAGAGTTATGAACCGCAAGCGACCGACATCCGACTTTGAAAACTGCCGATAGCCGTTTTGTGGATTGCGTTCCGGATGAAGCAACCCAACACGAACATAATGGCGAACCGTGTCTGGAGTGACATTGGCAGCAGCAGCCAGACTCTTGACTGTCATCATCATGTCTCTGCCTCAGACGACATCATCAGCGCCAAGCTCGGATTTGTTACGAATGCGATAGAGTTTCTCTGTCGGTAGAATAGCAACAACGCCATCCCCGGCCATACCGGTGTGGGCTGCTTCCATAATACACTTGGCAATCGCGTCCGCTTGGGATGTTAGGCAGAAGATTTCGATGCGGGCATGCCGACACATCATGTCTTTCTGATAAAAGTTATGATACTCGCCATAGCCGCGAACCTGAGTAATGCTGAGGCCCGAAACGTGCATGGCAATCAGCGCTTTTTCGATATCCCCCAGCTTCTCACTCATGACAATCGCCGTCACTTTTCTGTATTTCATGTATTTCTCCTTATCCCTCTGAAGGTGGTTTGTTGCAACACGCGGCATCATCTGCTGCCAGATTATCCAGTTCGGTTTCTTCGGTATAATGCACCCAACCGCGCTTCAGCCGAGTTCCTAGGCCGCTGCCAAGCGCTACTCCGGCATCACTGATTGCTTGTTCAATTTGAGTTGCCCGCGTCTGCAGTAAATCGTAGCTCACCTTTACAACTTTCCCGTCAATGCGAACGTCAAAAATCCCCATCAAAGCAGACAGGCTCGCTTTCACCTTTTCCGATTGTTTAGGGGATAAGGCTTTGTTTAACAGGAATTTTCTTCGTTTAGGTAATTGTTTCCCCTTTTCTTTGGATACGCCAAGGTAAAGATGTGGATTGTTCCTGAAATTCTCTCGGCATTGCTCGGAACAAAAGCTGTAGAACATTCCATGATGTTCCAGTTCATGTTGCCCTTGCGTAGCCTGCATTTGACATACAGGACATATCATTTCATGCATGGTGAACCTCCTTCTTCTCTCCGCTGGCGATGAAAGTAACTCCCCAGTAAAACCCGGCATACGAACCATTTAGCTGTCGAATGATGGTATTCCATGGTTTTTGCCTTACCCATTCCTTGTTCACGCCAAATGCCCTGGTGACAAGGATGAAAAGCGGTGCAAGCCATGCGAGTCGCGGGGGTATCCTGAGATCCAGCACCACCCAGCGGCCCCTTGCCGCCAAGGCCTGAAAACCATGGGCGATAATCAGTTCCTGTTCGGGCATCATCGAAAAAGCGAAGGTAGAGAGGATGCCGTTGATGTCTTTTGGGAAAGTAAAAGCGCTAGCATCTGTCTGAATGAGTACTACATTCCGCCAACCATTTTCCGCCACCCGCTTCCCGGCCTGCTCCAGCATCGCATCGGTTAGATCCACCCCGATGATTTTTCCATCAGGCCCAACCGCGCGTTGAAGCAGAGGAAAGTTCAGCCCTGTGCCGCAGCCGATCTCCACCACCGTATCACCCTTCTTGAGTTGAAGTGCATCCACGGCCTTTTGCCGATATGCCCATTCCCGGAACCCAAGCAGATAATAGGCATTGGCGGTCAGATCATAGTTTCCGGCTCGTTTGCGATACAGGCGAACGATTTCGTCAGCGCTCAGCATTGACACCACCTCCTTTGTCAATTTGACAAAAGCCCTGCGGGTCGACGCCTAAGGCGGCATTGAACTTGCTCGACATGTTTTGAAAGGCGATCAGGCCCGTTAGTTCGATAATAGCATCATCTGTAAAATACCGTTGCAGTACTTCAAGCTGGCTACCATCCGGTTTCCGATCGGAGTAAGTCACTGCCTCGGCATAGGCCAATGCCGCCTTCTCCCGCGCGCTGAATAACTCGCTTTCCCGGAAGCTGGCCAGATTATCAAGCTTGTGCCTGCTTATGCCGCGCTTGAGTACAGTGGCTGAATTGATATCCACGCAAAAACTGCACCAATTAATCTGCGAAACTCTTACAGTGACCATAGATCGCAGCGCCGGTTCAATGGGTGAGGACCGACGGTCAAGCGCACCGTAAAGCAGTGCGAGAGAACAAAACACCCATGGCGTACGCCCCCACAACCGAGCCGGCTCCAAAACCTGACCGTAGCGCCGCCTTTGATTCCAGAGGAACAGGCGCACATACCATGGGAAGTGGTAATTTGCCGGAGTCTTCAGCGCTGCCACAATGTCACCCGAGCCTAGCTGATAATATCGAATTCATTGGCATGCCTCACTCCTGTTTGTCTTCAGGGTAGTAAATGCCGACAAAATGCTTCGCCCCATCAGGCGTCTTAAAGAGAATCATCAGTTGATGGTTTCCAGGATGATCCAGATCGTAACTGGTCATATACCAATCACCCATTTTCATCAGCATTTTGGATTCGGATTTTCCGTTGGGGTGGCTAACCTTCGAATTAGCCACGAGGTCAGTAAGCAGCTTGCCGTCTTTTTCAACCTTGATCATCACATTATGAGAACCTCCATGCTCCATGCCTTCCTTGGCCTTCATGATGTGAAAACTCACGGTATACCCGTCCACTTCTTTTTTGATCAAGGCAGGCCCAGACATACCAGCCATCTTGTCTTCATCCTGCCCAGACATATCACACGGATTGTGTGTCATGCCATCCATCCCCTGCGTAGAACATGGATTGTTCGACTTATGACTATCCATGTGGTGCATCTCGTCACCATGCGCAAATGCCATGGATGTACTTGCCATCAACACAGCTAAAATCAAAATCGCTTTCTTCATATTCACTCTCCTTGCTTAGTGCTCGTGTTCAAAGATATAGGGCTTACTGTCTTCATGAGTGGCGGGGTCTCCTGAATGTTCCCACCCCTTTCCGTCGTGCATGCCGCTGCATCCACTGCTGAATAGCGCCATCAGTAACGCAACGAATAACATCTTCTTTCCTTTCATCTCTGCCCCTTATTAATAGCGTGTGAACACATGGGATTTAGCCTCCTTATCGAAAGCCAACACATCATAGCCCTTGGGGTGATTCGCTTTGTCCTGCATGCCCGGAGACTGCTGCGGCATGCCGGGAGCTGTCAGGCCGACTACCTGCGGCCGTTCATTCAACAGGCGCTCAACATCAGCCGCCGGCACGTGGCCCTCGATGACATAACCATCAATTATCGCCGTGTGGCATGAGGCCAGTTTGTCGGTCACGCCGTACTTCGACTTGATGGCATCCATGTCATCGCGTTTGTTTTCAGTCACCGTGAAGCCGGCCTTGCGCATATGTTCGGCCCAGCCGGTGCAGCATTCGCAGCCCGGCGATTTGTACATGACAATTTCCTTTGTTGTCCTAGCAGATGTTGCTGCGTTTTCGGCCGCACCATTGCTGGCATTGAAAGCAACGAGTGCCAGTCCGGCCAGCAACAGCGGCATTAAGTGCAGGGGCTTCCTTGATGCGTCTGTCATATAATCTCCTTTTCTTCCTTAATATTTCGTCCTTCTTTGAACTGCAAAATCATTCCGTAAATCACGGGCAACACGATCAGGCACATCAGCGTCGTGGTGACCATGCCGCCGATCATGGGTGCGGCGATGCGCTGCATGACATCCGAGCCAGTGCCGGCACCCAGCATGATGGGCACCAGGCCTGCTATCACTGCCGTGGCGGTCATGGCAATCGGCCGCACTCGCTTGGCAACGCCGCTCTGAACGGCTCCCTTTAGTCCTTCGAGGCTAAGGTTGCCGCCAGCATCCTCACGGCGGTGCGCCACTTCCTGATCAATGAAAGTCAGCACCAGCACACCGATCTCGGCAGCAACACCGGCTAGGGCGATAAAGCCGACGGCCACTGCCACGCTCAGATTAAAGCCGAGCCACCAGACCAGCCAAAAGCCACCGATCAGCGCAAACGGCACCGATAGCATCACCACCACCGGCGCCACCAGGTTGCCGAAGTTGAAGTACAGCAGCAGGAAGATCAGCAGCAACGTGGCCGGAATAACGATCTGCATTTTGGCCGCGGCTCGTTCCATATACTCAAACTGGCCGGACCATTCCAAGGTATAGCCGGCAGGAATTTGCACCTGATCGGCAATCACCTGTTTGGCCTTGGCGACATAACCGCCGATATCCGAGCTCGAGATATCGACGTATACCCAGGCGTTCGGGCGCGCATTCTCGCTCTTGATGGCCGGTGGACCGCGGTGCACGGCAATCTCAGCCACGGCGGCTAAAGGAATCTGGGCTCCGGTCGGGGTCGGTATCAACACGCGCTTGAGTGCATCCGGGTCACTGCGGTAATCGCGCGGATAACGCAGGTTGACCGGATAGCGCTCCAGCCCTTCAACCGTCTGGGTCACATTCATGCCGCCGATGGCCGACTGAATCACATCCTCGATATCACCGATGGTCAGGCCATATCTCGCCGCCTGATCGCGCTGGATATCGATATCCAGATAGTAGCCGCCGGCAGCGCGATCGCTGAAGGCGGAGGTGGTTTCGGGCAGGGTTTTGACAGCCCGCTCGATCTGCTCGCCGACCTGTTGCAGCACATTCAGATCTGGCCCAGATACCTTGATGCCGACCGGGGTCTTGATACCAGTCGAGAGCATGTCGATACGGGTCTTGATCGGATAGGTCCAGGCATTGGCCAAGCCCGGGAACTTGATGGCTTTATCCATCTCCTGCATCAGCTTCTGCGTGGTTTTATCCGGATCGGGCCATTCCGCTTTGGGTTTCAGGCGGACGATGGTTTCAATCATCGCCAGTGGTGCGGCGTCCGTTGCAGAGTCGGCGCGCCCGGCCTTTCCGAATACCGATGCCACCTCAGGGAAGGTCTTCAGGATTCTGTCGGTCTGCTGCACCAGTTCATGCGCCTTAGTGATCGAGATACCGGGGAAGGTGGTCGGCATGTAGAGGATATCCCCCTCATCCAGCGGCGGCATAAACTCCGAACCGATCTTCCCCAGCGGCACGGCCATCGAAAGCAGTAGCCCAAGGGCAATGAGCAAAGTCACCCAGCGATGCTTCAACGCTGCGGATAGCACGGGCCCGTGCGCCCATTGCAGGGCACGGTTCACAGGATTCTTCTCCTCCGGCATTACTTTGCCGCGAATGAACCAGCCCATCAGCAGTGGCACCAGCGTGATCGCCAGAACGGCCGAACCGAGCATGGCATAGGTGGCCGTGAAGGCGAGCGGCTTGAATAAACGCCCCTCCTGCGCCTCCAGTGTGAAGATGGCCATGTAAGAGACGGTGATAATCAGCAGCGAAAAGAACAGGGCCGGACCGACCTCTCTGGAGGCCTGGCCGATAGCTGCCCATCGCTCGGGAATACTTAGCAGCGAGCCCTTTGAATGTTCCGACCGCTCCAGATGCTTGTGGGCATTCTCGATCAGCACAATCGCGCCATCGACCATGGCGCCCAGGGTGATGGCGATGCCGCCAAGGCTCATGATGTTGGCAGCCAGCCCCTGCCACTGCATCAGCATGAAGGCGATCAATACACCCAGCGGCAGCGTGATGATCGCCACCATTGCACTTCTGGCATGCATCAGGAACAGCATGCAGACCAGCGAAATCACCAGAAATTCCTCAAACAGCTTGTCCTTCAGATTTTCAACGGCGCGCTCGATCAGGCCACCGCGATCATAGGTCGGCACAATTTCCACACCCTCGGGAAGTCCGGCCTTCAGCTCACTCAGCTTCTGGCGCACCGCCTTGATGGTGGTCAACGCATTTTCACCAAAGCGCATGATAATCACACCACCGGCCACCTCGCCCTCGCCATTGAGTTCGACAAGCCCGCGCCTGAGTTCGGGCCCCAGATGCACCTGCGCTACATTGCGCATCAGAATCGGGGTGCCGTGTGCATCCACGCCCACCGGGATGCTTTGCAGATCGGCTATGCCTTTCAGGTAGCCCTTGCCACGCACCATGAATTCGGTTTCACCCATTTCGATCAGGCGGCCTCCGACATCATTGTTGCTGCGCTTGATGGCATTCCTGACCTTGGCCAGCGGGATGCCATATTCGGCCAGTGCATTCGGATCAACCTCGACCTGATATTGCTTCACAAAGCCGCCGATGGAGGCGACTTCGGAAACACCATTCACCGTCTGCAGGGCATAGCGCATGTACCAGTCCTGAATCGAGCGCAGCTCGGCCAGATCATGTTTCCCGGATTTATCCACCAGCGCATATTCATACACCCAGCCGACACCGGTCGCGTCCGGCCCCAGCGTCGGCGTGACGCCGTCCGGCAGGTGCCCCGCCACATAATTCAGATATTCGAGCACGCGTGAACGTGCCCAGTACATGTCGGTACCGTCTTCAAAGATGATATACACCACCGAAAATCCGAAGAATGAATAACCGCGCACCACCTTGGAGTGCGGCACGGCCAGCATGGCCGTGGTCAGCGGATAGGTAACCTGATCCTCTACCACCTGCGGGGCCTGACCGGCAAACTTGGTGAATACGATCACCTGCACATCGGAGAGATCGGGAATCGCATCCAGCGGGATGTTTTTCACAGCAAACGTACCGGCAGCGATAATCAAACCGGTGGCAATCAACACAAAGAGTTTGTTGCGCAGGCTGGCATCAATGATTTTGGCAATCATAGGTCAACACCTTTCACCACGAAGGGCATCAGATGAATTTCGCCTGCGAAAGAGAATATCCCTTGGGGGACAAAGAAAGACTTATTTATCATGCTGCATCCCCTTCATATCCATGCCAGGCATGTCCATTCCGTCCATACCCATCCCATTCATATCCATGTGATTCGTGGCGCCCTGCCCCTCACCTTGCGGGCGACTTGCAGTTGGCCCATTCGGCTGTCCTGCCGAATGGGCGCCCATGTCCATGTTGTCCATCTTTGTGTCTTCAGCTTTCGGCTTGCTCTGGGCGTCGTCCATCTGCATGCCTTTCATATCCGACGGCGATTTCATTTTCGGTTCCACCATTTTGGCCGCCGCCTCGCGGATCGAGGATTCGGAATCGATCAGGAACTGGCCGCTGGACACCACCTGTTCTCCGGCCTTCACCCCGTCCAATATCTCGATCAGGCCGTCAGCACTGACGCCTGTGCGCACCGTGCGCGGTTCAAAATGACCGGGCTCGCTCTGCACAAAAACATGCGCCCGCTTGCCGGTAATCAGCACGGACTCTCTCGGCACAAAGACTCCGGGTTTGATGCTGCTGGCGGTAATGGTGACATCGCCGAACATGTCCGGCTTGAGCAGGCCCTCAGCATTATCAAATTCGATGCGCACCTTGTTGGTGCGGGTTTTGGCATCCAGATATGGGTAGATATAGGTGATGCGGCCTGTGAAATCGCGACCCGGCAACGATTGAATCTGCAATCTGGCTTCATCTCCGGTTTTCACCCAGGAAATCTCATACTCATAGAGGTCGGCCAGCACCCACACCCGCGAGAGATCGGCAATCTGGTACATCTCCGATTGCGGTGTCACATGGGCACCTTCGCGCACGCCGATACGGGTCACCACACCGGCTGCCGGCGCATGGATATGCATGTTCTTGCGCACCTTATGCGTTTTTTGCAGGGCCCGGATCTGATGCTCGGCCACATCGAAGAAACGCAGGCGATCCAGCGATGAATCGAGCAGCCGCTTGGCTCCGTCACGGATATCCGGATAAGGGCTACCCTTCAGCTGCTGCCAGTTATCCAGCGCCAGCAGATACTCTTCCTGCGTTGATACCAGCTGCGGGGAATAAAAGGACAGCAGCATGGTATCCTGCTTCACACTTTCACCGGTCTTGTCGACGAACAGCTTGTCCACCCAGCCATCCACTTTCGGATGCAGAGTCACCAGTTTCGTTTCATCAAAGGTAATGCGCCCGACGGTTGTGATATTGCGCGACAGATTCTTCTGCACCGCAGTCGATAAGCGCACGCCGATATCCTGGGTCATGGTCGGATCAATCTTCACGGTGCCGGCTGGAGCGCTGCCGCCTGAGCCGCTATCAGCACAGACCGGAATATAATCCATACCCATCGGGTCCTTGGCTGGCTTAGGACTGGTGACGGATGGATTCATCGGATTGCGCCACATCAGCGGCTGGGCTCCACCGGCGCAAGGGCCATCACTATTAGCTCCAGATTTAGTGACTCCGCTCCCCTGCTCCTGCTGTGTGCCGGTGAGAAAATAACCACCCGCCAGACCCAGCCCAAGGGCAGTAACGATAAAGATCATATTCTTGTTATTCATGGTGAATGACTTCCTTTTTTAAAGATTCCCGTCCAGCGGCCGCGGTCAGGCGCGCTTCGGCCTGATGAGCCAGCGATACCTGCTGCCAGTACTGTATTTCCATATTGAATTCATTGAGCTGTGCACCTACGAGATTGAGAAAATCAACCTTGTTGACCTGATAACCGGCCAACATCGATGCAGTCGTCTGGCGCGCCTGCGGCAGGATTCCCTGCTCAAACAACGCCACCCGGTCACGGGCAATGCGAAGATCAGCGGCGGCGGCTTCAATATCGGCATCCACCTGGTTGGCCGCGTCCTGCCAAGAGAATTCGGCCATCGCTTTTTCCGCCGTGCGCTGATCCACAGCCTTATCCTGCTTGCTACCTCTATACAGGGGTACGCTCATGCTGAACATGATCGAGGCCATATCAGGGCGCGACGCCCCGTTGGCATTCGTCCCGCTCCGGAAACCATAGGCAGCGCCAAGATTGAAATCCGGGTAATAATCCTTTTCAGCCAGCGCCACGCGCGCATCGGCCGCTTGCACATTGTAATCCATCGCGACCAGCATGGGTCGAGAAGTCCTTGCCGATTGTTTGAGGGCATCGATATCAGGTTTGATATCGGCCAGGCCATGGCCTGCCTGCCGAGGTAGTACAACCACACTAGCGGCCGAGCGTCCCAGAAGAGCATTGAGGGTGGCGGCTTCACTCTCGCGCACCGCCGTGAGCGTCAACTCCCGATCAAGCAGCTTGGAAAGCTCCAGTTGCGCCAGCAGTACATCCTGCTGCAGACCCTTGCCGGTTTTGTACTTCGTTTCGGCAATCTTCACCAGAGTGCGCAACAGCGCTTGATTGTGATGCAGGATCGACAGCGCACTATCCAGATAAGCGAGATTCCACCAGTGGATGCGTGTGTTGCGAAGCAGCACCAGCCGGAACTCCTGCTGATTCTCCAGCGCCATGGATGCCATGTGTTCGGCAGCCAATTCTTTTAGCCCGAGCTTGCCGGGAAAGGGGAAGGCCTGCGAGATGCCCAGTTGCAGCTGCGTCATCGGCTCCTGCGATGTGGAAAAAGTATCCACCGGCAGATTCAGCGCGTTGAGCGAGATTTTCGGATCAGGAAGACTGCCCGCCTGAGCCGGCATAGCTGCCATCGCTTCGGCCTGTTTGCCAGCAGCTTTCAGTGCCGGATTGTTTTGCAGCGCAATCGCCTCTGCCGTGGCAAGGGATAATACTGCTTCCTCAGCCTCTGCCGGGGGAGCACTCAATCCGGTTGATATAAGCGTCAGCGTTAGGGTTAAAATCGCCAGCCTTGGCTGGACTTTGACTGGAACATGCATGCGCACGCGCCTCCTGCTTGGGATTCGTGCGCAGGCACAAAAGCCAGCGCACGCCACAGTTCATAGGAACTGCAGCTTCAGCAGAAAGCGGGAATCAAATGCGGATACGTTGGGTTGTGGTAAAAAGGAGAGAGGAAGAGCGCGGCGGGCCGGTAGGCGTTCTCGCATCCAGCAGACCAGAAGACAAATCATGCCATTGCTGTGGCGCTGGCGTGCTGATCACACCCGGCAACAGCATCGCAACAGATGCAAAGGATGTCAGGCTGGAATTCGACAGTTCATCCGGCTGATCGCAATGATAGCAGCTACCCGATTGATCGTGGGCATGGTGCCCTTCGGCATGGCTTGCCTTGGCGCAATGAGCATCCATCTCAGCAGACTGCTGCATGGCCTGTTGCGGCATAGCATGCGCCTCAGCATTGATCATGCAGAAGCCGGTGATCATCACCTGCATGGCAAATAGTCCGGCCATTAACCGGGAAGTACCACGCATATGTCGCCAGAAAATAGACATGCGGCCAACCTTAGGATGTTAAACATTAATGATCAATGAAATTTATTTGGCTATGGGGTGAGCAGTATCCAGAAGCAATTTGGTTTCAGATTGACCAGCTAATGATCAAGTCCCAAGTCTGCTGTAAATTCACTTTCCATCAGGTTCGGATTTCTCATTTGATGCTCCGCACCTTCGTATCAGCCATTTGAGGCTGATCTGCTCTCCATTCAAAGTACTCTTGCATGTCG
>Ga0209919_1000030_pt1 | contig 94539 bp, 90 predicted proteins | sample SalPon2A_C_D2_MG_FD_185721 | JGI IMG/M metagenome (GOLD analysis project Ga0209919, IMG submission 185721) | Soil microbial communities from South San Francisco under conditions of wetland restoration - Salt Pond MetaG R2A_C_D2_MG (SPAdes)... | ecosystem: Environmental > Terrestrial > Soil >... | reverse complement strand
GGCGTGGCGAAAATCGCTATGGTTCGCGCCCTTTTTTAGGCCCTAAGGAGGCAGCAAGTGGCTCGTATAGCCGGTGTAAATATTCCGACTCAGAAACGTGTAGAAGTCGCGTTGACTTATATCTTTGGCATTGGTCTTTCTTCTTCACAGAAGATCCTCGCCAAGGCAGGAGTGAACGCAGAAACCCGCGTCAAGGATCTGAGCGAAGATGAAGTAACGAAAATCCGCACCGCGATCGGTGATGATTATGCGGTTGAAGGTGATTTGCGGCGTGAGGTTTCTCTCAACATCAAGCGCCTGACCGATCTGGGTTGCTATCGCGGCCTGCGTCACCGTAAGGGTCTGCCTTTGCGCGGCCAGCGCACCAAAACCAATGCCCGCACACGCAAGGGTCCGCGTCGTGCAATCGCCGGCAAGAAGAAGTAAGGGGATATAATCAATGGCTCCACCGAAAGCAGCGCCCAAGAAGCGCGTTCGCAAGAATATTGCCAACGCAGTTGCCCACATTAAGGCAACCTTCAACAATACTATCATTACGTTTACCGATCAGGCAGGTAATGCCATTTCATGGGCAACCGCTGGTGGCGCAGGATTCAAGGGTTCACGTAAGAGCACCCCGTTTGCAGCCCAGGTTGCAGCCGAAGATGCTGCCCAGAAAGCAATGGATCACGGCGTCAAGAACTGCACCGTTCTGGTTCGTGGACCAGGCAGTGGCCGCGAGTCCGCACTGCGTGCAATTTCTGCAGCCGGTATCAACGTCACCGCAATTCGTGATGTCACCCCCATCCCGCATAATGGATGCCGCCCGCCTAAGCGGCGCCGCGTTTAGGAGTTTATTGAATGGCACGTTATTTGGAAGCCAAATGCCGCCTTTGCCGGCGTGAAGGCGAGAAACTTTATCTGAAGGGTGGCAAGTGCTACTCCGACAAGTGCCCGATTGAGCGCCGTCCGTTTGCGCCGGGTATGCATGGCCAGAATCGTCGCACCAAGACCTCTGATTACGGTCTGCAGTTGCGTGAAAAGCAGAAAGTGAAGCGTACCTATGGCCTGCTCGAGAAGCAGTTCCGTGGCTATTTCAGCGATGCTGACCGTATGCCTGGCATCACCGGCCTGAACCTTCTGCACCTGCTTGAATCCCGTCTGGACAATGTGATTTATCGCATGGGTCTTGCTTCATCCAGAACCGAAGCGCGTCAGATGGTACGTCACAAGCTCGTCAAGCTGGATGGCCGCGTGGTCAATATTCCTTCTTGCCTGGTTCCTGTCGGTGGCCGCATTGAGCTGGTTGCTGCTGCGAAAGAGCACCTGCGTGTGAACGCTTCTGCTGATGCTGCAGGCACCCGTGGTACTGCCGAGTGGATGGATGTTGATCTTCCAAGCCGCCAGGGCGTGTTCCGTGAGTTGCCTCTGCGTGATCAGCTGGATGCGGGAATCCGCGAACAGCTTATCGTTGAACTTTATTCCAAGTAATATCTGAGGTCTGTTCCATGTCGTTGATTACGCCACGTAATATTAGCATTGAAGAAACCGTTCCCGGCCGCGCTGCAAAGATTGTCTTTGAGCCGCTCGAGCGGGGTTATGGCACAACGATCGGTAACAGCCTGCGCCGCATGCTGCTGTCTTCCCTGTCGGGTTCTGCTGTCACGAGCGTAAAGTTTGAAGGCGTCATGCATGAGTATGACACCATCAAGGGTGTGCGCGAAGATGTCATGGACATCATCCTGAGCCTGAAGGAGCTGGATATCCGTCAGGAATCCGATGCCCCTGTGAACATCTCGCTGGACGCAAAAGGCCCGTCTGTTGTGAAAGCAGGCGATCTGAAGTGCCCTGCAGGCGTATTTGTGCTGAACCCTGAACTCATTCTGGCCCATCTGAACGATGATGGACATCTCCAGTTCGAGGCCAAGGTTGAACTGGGCCGTGGTTATGATGCAGCCAGTGAGCGCGATATTGAAGACCGTGCTGTCGGCTCCCTGCTGGTGGATGCATCTTTTTCACCTATCCGTAAGGTTGCCACCCGCGTGGAAGCTGCGCGTGTAGGGCAGACAACTAACTACGACAAGCTGATCATGGAAGTTGAAACCAATGGCTCCATGACACCCGAGGAAGCCATCAATGCTGCTGCCCGCATTCTTGAGACCCAGCTGGCCGTATTTGCTGACTTCTCGGATATCGAAAAGGCCGTTGCACAGGAAGTGGTCAATGATGGTCTGGAAGAGCTTCTGGCTCAGCCGATCGAACATCTTGACCTGTCTGTCCGCTCCATGAACTGCCTGAAGTCCGACGATGTATTCCGCGTCGGGGATCTGGTACAGCGTAGTGAACAGGCCATGTTGCGTACGCCGAACTTTGGTCGCAAATCACTGAATGAAATCAAGGAAGTTCTTGAAAACATGGGTCTTCACCTTGGCATGAAGCTTGAAAACTGGCCTCCACGCGACGCTGAAGAGTCGCTGGAAAACTGAGTCTGGAACATTTAGAAGAGGATCGTTGAGATGAGACATCGTAAACATCATGGTTCACTGGGTCTGGTTACAAGCCACCGTCGTGCACTGTTGGCCAACCTGGCTACAGCACTGCTAACCCATGGCCGCATTGAAACCACCGAAGCAAAAGCACGTGCTATGCGTCCTTATGTCGAGAAGCTGATCAGCCTTGGCAAACGTGGCGACCTGCATGCCCGCCGTCAGGCGCTGGCCAAGCTCCGTCATCGTCCTATCGTTGACCTGCTGTTCTCCGATGTTGCTGCTGCAGTTGCAGACCGCAATGGCGGCTACACCCGCATGGTCAAGACCGGCTTCCGCGCTGGCGATGCTGCCCCGATGGCTATTGTTGAACTTGTTCAGGAAGCTGTTGTAGCCAAGAAGAAGGCAAAGCCTGCCAAGAAGGCAGCTGCACCGAAGGCAAAGGCAGAAGCCAAGGTTGAGGAAAAAGCTGAAGAGGCTGTTGAAGCTAAAGTTGACGAAGCTGTCGAAGCTGCAACGGAAGAAACTGTTGAAGCTAAGGCCGAAGCGGCTGTCGAAGAAACCAAAACCAAAGCTTGATTCTCCGGCTTGAGAAATTGAAAAGGCTCCGCAGTGCGGGGCCTTTTTTATGCCTAATTTCTGGGTTCAGTTTTAATAACGCTCATTCTGACGCCTGGTGCAGCTGCATAGTGATTGGCCGTTTCCGGTTAAAGCTGATATTGAGAAACAAACTGGCGCTGAGCAAAGCCAGCTTCTCGCGTTACTCTTAGGGGCCATTGGTCTGGCACACCGCAAACACGCAGAGAGTGTTGTAATATCTGGTCATATCCCCCTTGAAAGGGTACCCTGTACGTAGTTGCCCTTCTTTCTACCCGACACCAGAAGTCATGACAGGTAAATCATAAGCGTTTCGAACGCATCTGGTATCACAAGTGGCTAATGGTTCCGCACGGCCGGCATCTGGCACCTTCCCGAGAAATCAATCCCACTCGCCATCCATAATTATGCGATATCCGGAAACCGTTGAACAATACGAATGGATGTGATCGCAACAATTGAAACCAACACCCGAAAAACAGGAGATATAATATGAGTAAAGAACAACGAAGCAGTCGAGAGGGCAAGAAAAAAGCCGCATTGACCCCAAAAGAAAAAAAGGCTGCGAAGAAATCTAAGAAAGAAACCAAAGATTTTATTGGATAAGAGCTGAAAGGCTAATATCCATAATGGACCATTTTCGATGTTTGGAAAGGAGAAGGTAATTTTTATCAAAGAGTTCGGATTTCCCGATCTCGCACGACATGCGCTCAGTAAGGATCGGGATACCGAGTTACTGCGCTCGGAACTATTCAGCATTGAACAACTGAAACGTCATGCGATAACGCTGGCAGGCCAGCACAAAATCGATCCACGCCCGGGTCCGGACAAATTGCTGCCACGGCTGGCGGATAATGAACAGGTTCTGCAGGCGGCATATGATGTGGTGACAGCCGAACCCACGCCGGGACAAAGGATCGTGCCTGCAGAGGCATGGTTGCTCGACAACTTCTATCTCATTGAACAGCAGATCAATATGGCACGTCGGCATCTGCCGCGCGGCTACAGTCGGCAGCTGCCACGATTGGCCCAAGGGGCATCAGCCGGGTTCCCCCGCATCTATGATCTGGCATTGGAGCTTGTCTCACACATGGACGGCCGTATTGACAGTGATAATGCCACCCATCTTATCGACGCCTATCAAGCTGTTGAATCGCTAAAACTAGGTGAATTGTGGGCCTTCCCGATCATGCTGCAGCTGGCGCTGCTGGAAAACCTGCGCCGCGTCGGCTTGCGTATTGCCCGTCGCCGCGAAGAGCGCGACGCCGCCATTACATGGGCGAGCCGCATGCTGGCGACAGCCGAAAAAGACCCGAAGCAGCTTATTCAGTTGCTGGCCGAATTCGCCAATGCTGATGTGGCTCTGACCGCACCGTTTGTCGAAGAATTTTACGAACGACTCCAAGCGCAAGGGCCAGCCATGGCGTTTGTGCAGACTTGGGTCGAACAAAAACTACTGGAGCAGGGGGTTTCGGCAACGCAGTTGTCGTCAGCCGATGCGAGAACGGCAGCGGCCAACCAGATCTCCATTGCCAACAGCATCGGAAGCCTGCGCTTCATCGGCGCCATGGACTGGAAGGACTATGTCGAGTCGCTCAGTCTCGTCGAGCAGACCCTGCGAGAAGACCCTGCGGGCATGCATGCCAGTCAGGATTTTGCCACCCGCGACCGCTACCGGCATATTATCGAAGAGGTTGCACGAGTCAGTTCCCACAGTGAGCTGGAAGTAGCACGCCAGGCCATTGCTCTGGCGCAAAAAGCTGCGGAAGGGTCGGGCATCAATGATCGCCGCGCTCACGTCGGATTCTACCTGCTCGATCGCGGGCGGCCGCTGTTGGAACAGGCCGTAAACAGCCGTTTATCATGGAAATCAAGAGGTGAGCGGATGGTCCGTCGTTGTCGCCTGTTTCTGTATCTCGCCCCCATCCTCTTGCTTACACTGCTTTTAACCTGGTTCGTTCTCGCTTCGATCGGCGGCTTCGACCTGCATGACTGGCGCCACTGGTGTATAGCTACCGCCGCCATCATCGGCATGTCGTCGCTGGCTGTGCCGCTGGTAAATATGCTGGTCACGCTGACCCTGCCGCCACGTGCGCTACCTCGCATGGATTTCTCGCAGGGTATTCCATCGGCTCACCGCAGCATGGTGGTCGTCCCTACCTTGCTGAGTAAAACACAGGATATTGACGATCTTCTAGAAGCGCTGGAAATTCGCTATCTCGGCAATCGCGACCCGAATCTCTTCTTTGCCCTGCTGACCGATTTCCGCGATGCCCCGGAGTGCACGCAACCGGCCGATGATGAACTGATCCTCTACGCGCGCGCCGCAGTGGATGCGCTCAACGAGACCTACGCTGATGATCGTCCGTGCATATTCTATCTGTTCCACCGGCCCCGGGTATGGAATGCGTTTGAGCAGGTGTGGATGGGATATGAGCGCAAGCGCGGCAAGCTGGAGCAGTTCAATGCTCTGCTCAGGGGCGGCGCAAGCGAATTTTCGGCGATCGTCGGCGATCAGTCCATCCTCGCATCGATCAGATACGTCATCACGCTCGATACAGACACACAACTGCCCCGCGATGCCGCACGCACTCTGATCGGTAACATGGCGCATCCGCTGAATCGCCCTGTGTTCGATGTATCCAAAGGGCGCATCGTTGAAGGTTATGCGATTCTGCAACCGCGCGCTTCGATCAGCCTGACCAGTGCCGGGCAATCACGCTTCACCAAACTGTTTGCCGGAGAAGCGGGTATCGATCCCTACACGCGCGAAGTATCGGATGTCTATCAGGATATGTTCGGCGAAGGCTCGTTCATCGGCAAGGGTATCTACGACGTGGATGCCTTCCGGCTGGCCGTCGATGGCCGCTTGCCCGAGAATCTCATTCTCAGTCACGATTTACTTGAAAGCGGCTATGCCCGCTCGGCACTGGTGACCGACGTCGATCTGATTGAAGAACACCCGGACAGCTATGCTATCGAGGCCAGTCGGCGTCATCGCTGGATCCGAGGCGACTGGCAGTTGGCCGGCTGGCTGCTGCCCCGCGTGCCCGGAGCACCGGGCTCAAACGGAACGAAAGCGAAACGCCAAATCAATCCGCTCTCCCCGCTATCGGTATGGAAAATTTTCGATAACCTTCGCCGCAGTCTGGTGTCCCCGGCGCTGCTTGCCCTGCTGGCAGGCGGATGGCTTCTGGGGCTAGGCCCTGCATGGTTGTGGACACTTCTGGTTGTCGCGATACTGACCTTCCCACCGCTGCTCTCCACCATGATTGCGCTCGTTCGCAAGCAGCAGGATCGCGACTGGTTACTGCACCTGATGATGTCAGGGAAATCCGCTGGCGTGCCGATCAAGCATGCCTTTCTCACCCTGACCCTGCTTCCTTACGACACGCTGATCTGCCTGCATGCAATCCTCTGTTCAGGTGTACGTATGCTGTTCACACGTCGAGGCTTGATGCTCTGGCAGTTGCCATCCTATGCGCGCCGCAATGCGCGCCGCACAGCGCTCGGATTTATGCTGGAGATGTGGATTGCTCCGCTTGTGGCATGCGCACTGGGCTTCGTGTTATGGCAGAACTCTCCGGATGCGTGGCCCTTCCGGGAACTATCCTGGGCTCCGATACTGCTGCTCTGGCTGGCGTCACCACTGATCGCCTGGTGGATCAGCATACCCCTCTCCTCACCCGCACCGGCATTGACCCATGAACAGCGAATCTTCCTGCGCACATCAGCACGGCGGACATGGCGCTATTTTGCCGACTTTGTCGGGCCGGATGACAACTGGTTGCCGCCCGACAACGTTCAGGAATATCCGGCGCGGGCCATTGCCTCGCGCACCTCGCCCACGAACATCGGCATGTCGTTGCTGGCGGATCTATCAGCCTGCGATTTTGGCTATATTGGTGCCGGGGAGTTCCTGCAACGTGCAGGTAATACAATGTCCACGATGGAAAAACTGGAGCGTTACCATGGCCATTTTTACAACTGGTACGACACCCGCACACTCAATCCGCTTGGCTCGCAATACGTCTCATCGGTGGACAGCGGCAATCTGGCAGGCTGCCTTCTCACCCTGCAGGCGGGCCTGCTCGAACTGAAAGATCAGCCGGTACTTTCATCCAACGCCTTTGCCGGGATGCAGGACACATTGCAGGTGCTTGCTGAGCAGCTTTCTCGGGCACCCGTTCTAGAGCTTGAGAAGAAGATCACCTCGCTTCGCAATATGCTTTTGAGCGCAAAGGTGAAGACAGTGGCGGAGGCTGCCGTTTTCCTGGATGAGATTCACCAAATCAGCGCTGAGCTGCTTGCATGGCTGCCGGCGAATATCGATGGCGAGCTCCATTACTGGGTGCAGGCATTCGAGCGCCAGTGCCGTGCACTAGTCGATGACCTTGGTTTTCTGGTACCAGATACGGAGCAGTCGGGCAGTATTCCGACGCTGGCGGAATTGGCCATATCTCGCGATGCTGCTACGGCAGGGTCACCGTACAAAGGCGCTGTAGAGCGTCTGAGAATCATCAACGATCTGGTGAATCGTTGCGGCGAACTGGCGGCAATGGATTTTGAATTTCTTTACGACAAGTCACGCAGCTTGCTGGCCATTGGTTACGACGTCGGCGAACGGCATCGCGACCTGTCCTGCTACGACCTGCTGGCCTCGGAAGCGAGGCTGGCCAGTTTCCTGCTCATTGCACAAGGGCAGGTGCCGCAGAAGCACTGGTTTTCGCTAGGCCGTTTGCTGACAAGTCATGGTGGTCACGTGAGCCTGATTTCGTGGAGTGGCTCGATGTTCGAATATCTCATGCCGCAGCTGATCATGCCGAGTTTCGGCAACACCCTGCTGGCACAGACTTGCAAGGCTGCGGTGTCGCGCCAGATCGAGTACGGCCGCCAACGCGCTGTGCCGTGGGGGATTTCCGAGTCCTGCTATAACGCCACCGACATGCATCAGGTCTATCAATACCGGGCGTTCGGCGTGCCCGGGCTGGGCCTGAAACGCGGGCTGGGAGACGATCTAGTCATCGCGCCGTACGCCAGCGCTCTGGCGCTGATGGTGATGCCGAAGGATGCATGCTTGAATCTGCAGGCGCTTGCCAAAAAGGGGTTCCTTGGCGCTTACGGTTTCTACGAGGCGATTGATTACACGCCGTCGCGTCTGCCGCGAGGCAAGGATCACGCAATCGTGCATGCATTTATGGCGCATCATCAGGGTATGAGCCTGTTGGCCTTCGAGCATCTGTTGCTGGGTCAGCCGATGCAGCGCCGGTTCATGTCTGACCCGCTGGCCCGTGCTACGGAGTTATTGCTACAGGAGCGTGTACCGAAGATGGGAGCGACCCTGCATCCGCACGCGGCTGAAGTGAGTGCTTCCGCTCGTCCGCCGGCCGCGGAAGCTGGCGCCATCATGCGCGTGTTCACCGATCCGAACACGCCGATACCCGAAGTCCACCTGTTGTCCAACGGCAACTACCATGTGATGGCAACGCATGCCGGTGGTGGTTACAGCTTGTGGCGCAATCTGGCCGTCACCCGTTGGCGCGAAGATGCCACAGCCGATAACTGGGGCACATTTATCTACCTGCGCGATCGGGATAGCGGGCATTACTGGTCGACCGCGTACCAGCCGACTGGGGTGAAACCCGATCACTATGAGGCAATTTTCGTGCAGGCACGGGCCGAGTACCGGCGTCGCGATCAGGCGATCGAGGCGCATACCGAGATCAGCGTTTCACCGGAAGACGATGTCGAGATCCGCCGGGTTAAGCTCGCCAACCTCTCCTCCCGCAACCGCCGCATCGAGGTGACGAGTTACGCCGAGGTGGTGCTCGCACCACTCAATGCCGACCTTGCGCACCGCGGCTTCAGCAATCTGTTTGTGCAAACTGAAATTCTGCCCGATCGACAGGCGATCCTCTGCACACGCCGTCCGCGCACACCAGGTGAGGCGGTGCCATGGATGTTTCACCTGCTGGCTGCTCCCGGAGCCAAAGCTGACGATCCTTCATACGAGACGGATCGCGCCCGATTTATCGGCCGGGGGCGGACTGCGGTCAACCCGGCGATGCTGGATGGTGATGAAGACACATCGACGCTGTCGAACACGGATGGTTCGGTGCTCGATCCCATCGTGGCCATCCGCCGCACGATCACCTTGACCCCCGACGAATCGGCCACCGTGCAGATCATCTCCGGCGTTGCCGATACCCGCGAGGGCGCATTGGCGTTGCTTGAGAAGTATTGTGATCGCCACTTCGTCGATCGCGCCTTTGAAATGGCATGGTTCCAGAGTCAGGAGGTATTACGCCATCTGGGCGCCAGCGAAGCCGATGCCCAGATCTATGGCCGACTTGCCTCTTCGCTGATTTATGCCAGTGCCCAGCGTCGCGCAGCCGCCAGCTTGATTGCCCGCAATCAATCGGGTCAGTCCGGGCTCTGGCGATTTGGCATTTCGGGCGACCTGCCGATTGTGCTGCTGCGCATCGGCGACATGAATCGAATCGGCCTGATCAGGCAGATGTTGCAGGCTCATGCCTACTGGCGAATGAAAGGTCTGATGGTCGATCTGGTCATCATGAACGATGATTTCTCAGGTTACCGCGCCGAGCTACAAGACCTGATCACGGGGATGATCAATGCAGGCCCCGAAGCACAGATTGTCGACAAGCCGGGTGGCATCTTTTTGCGGCGTGCTGAAGATATTTCCGAAGAGGATCGCGTTCTGTTTCAGGCTGTCGCCCGGGTTGTCTTTTCCGACAGTGCCGAAACACTGGCCGAGCAGGTGCAGCGCCGCGTGGCGCCAGAACGGATGCCGGAGCAGCTGGAGCCGCTGATGCAAGCGGCAGATGAACCCGACAGACCGTTACCGCCGCGCGAAGGTGTTTTCTGCAATGGAACGGGCGGCTTCACTCCCGACGGGCACGAATATGTCATCAGCCTCGAACCGGGGCAGCAGACACCCGCACCGTGGACCAATGTCATCGCCAGCCCGCATATTGGCACCGTCGTCAGCGAGAGCGGCAGTGCCTATACATGGGTCGAAAATGCGCACGAATTCCGCCTGACCCCTTGGCACAACGATCCGCTTGCCGACAGCAGCGGCGAGGCTTTGTACATCAGGGATGATGAGACAGGCAAATTCTGGTCGCCGACGCCGCTACCCGCTTGCGGCCGCACGGGTTATGTGTGCAGGCACGGTTTCGGCTACAGCGTGTTCGAGCATGTTGAAGCCGGTATCTCCTCGGAGATGTATTCCTATGTTGCCATGGACGCGCCGGTGAAGTTCGTGGTGATCAAGCTGCGCAATCATTCGGGAGAAACGCGTCAATTATCGCTAACCGGGTATTGGGAACTGGTACTCGGCGAGTGGCGGCACGTCAATCAGATGCACATCGTCACCGAAACGGATGCGCACAGCGGCGCGTTGTTTGCCCGCAATGCTTACGGCCGCGAAACGGCAGGTCGGGTTGTCTTTGCGCAGGTCAGCGAGAAGGAGCGAACGCTCACCGGAAGCCGGGTCGAGTTCATCGGCCGCAACGGCACGCTGGCAAGACCTGCGGCGCTGCGCCGCGAGCGTCTGTCGGGCAGGACAGGTGCGGGCCTTGATCCGTGCGCCGCGATACAGAGCCGGATGGAGCTGGCCGAAGGGCAGGAGCGCGAGATTGTGTTTGTGTTCGGCGCAACCCGTGATAGCAACGAGGCGCAACAACTCATACGGCGCTTTGGCGGACCGGCCGGCGCAAGGCAGGCACTGGAATCGGTATGGGAGTACTGGAACCACACCCTCGGCGCGGTCAACATCGAGACACCGGACCGTGCGCTGGATGTGTTAAGCAACGGCTGGCTCCTCTACCAGACACTCTCCTGCAGAATGTGGGGGCGTAGCGGCTATTACCAGTCCGGCGGGGCATACGGGTTCCGAGATCAATTGCAGGACAGCATGGCTTTGTTGCACACGGCACCGTGGCTCGCCCGTGAACAGTTAATCCGCTGTGCCGGCCGCCAGTTCCCGCAGGGAGATGTGCAGCACTGGTGGCATCCGCCCGGCGGCCAGGGCGTGCGCACACATTTTTCCGATGATTATCTGTGGCTGGCTTATGCCACCTGCCATTATGTGCAGGCGACCGGCGATACGGGGGTGCTCGATGAGCCCGTACATTTCCTTGATGGGCGTGAGCTAAGTCCGCAAGAGGAGGCATACTACGATCAGCCACGCCGTTCGACAGAATCGGCAAGCCTCTATGAACACTGCGTACGTGCTATCAAGCACGGCCTGCGTTTCGGTGAGCATCAACTGCCGCTGATGGGTTGTGGAGACTGGAATGACGGCATGAATCTCGTTGGCCATGAAGGCCGGGGCGAGAGCGTCTGGCTGGCGTGGTTCCTGTTCGAGAATCTGCAGCGCTTCGCCGCTCTGGCACAACAGCACGGCGATGATGCCTTTGCTGAACGCTGTAGCGAAGAGGCTCTGCTGCTACAGGGCAACATCGAGGCCAGCGGTTGGGATGGAAGCTGGTACCGGCGCGCCTATTTCGATGATGGCACACCGCTGGGCTCATCAAGCAATGACGAGTGCAAGATCGATTCGATCAGCCAGAGCTGGGCGGTGATCTCAGGCGGTGGCGATCCCGAGCGCGCCCGTCAGGCCATGAAAGCGGTGAGCAAACGGTTGGTGCATCGCGATACGAAAATCATCCAGCTGTTCGCACCACCTTTCGATAAATCGGATCTCGAACCCGGTTATATCAAGGGTTATGTCCCCGGCGTGCGCGAAAACGGCGGCCAATACACCCATGCTGCTATCTGGGCCACGATGGCATTTGCCATTATGGGTGATAAAAAAAGGGCATGGGAGATGTTCGCCATGCTCAATCCCATCTATCGCGGCAGTGAGCCTGCGGATATCGAGCGTTACAAGGTCGAGCCGTATGTGATGAGTGCGGATATCTATGGTGCGGCACCACACACGGGCCGGGGCGGTTGGACCTGGTACACCGGAGCAGCCGGCTGGATGTACCGGCTGAGCATCGAGACCTTGCTGGGTCTGCACCTGGAAGTGGATCACCTGCGCATCGCACCCCGCGTCCCGGCGGATTGGGGATCGTACAAAGTTCACTACCGCTTTCGTGAAACGGTCTACCACATCACCTTTCAACGGGTTGGTAAAAAATCGGATCATGTGAGTGGTATAACACTGGATGGGGCAGTTCTTCATGAAGCCTGCCAGGATGGAGCAGGGCGGATTCCCTTAATTGATGACCATATGGAGCATCAGGTTGAGGTGGATTTGAGCTAAGGTTGAGGTGAAAAGGCTCCGCATTGCGGGGTCTTTTTTTCTACCCAATTCATAGTTTCTGGTAATGCTCTTTCCGCTGGCTGGTTCTGTTGCAAAGTGAATGGCCCGATTAAAGGAGCGGTCATTCGCTTAACTGGTATTATCGGATAAGAAAGTCCTGATGAGCCTCGGGTAGGTGTGTGTCGCTAAAGGATACCTGATCGACTGTCGCGCCATCCGGCCCGTGACGTAGCCATGCCTGCATCAGTTTGATTTGTTCGGGGCTTCCACAAATGCATGCAGCAACGCTGCCATCAGGCCGATTTTCAACCCAGCCACGAATGCCCAGGCTGCGCGCTTCGCGTTGGGTGTAGTAGCGGAAGCCGACCCCCTGCACACGGCCGCTAATGCTGGCTAGCAGGCATTGTGTGATCACAGGATATCCGGTTTCAGGATAGTGTCTGTGGCCTTGCTGGAGAGTTCTGGATAATCAGTCGAATAATGCAGGCCTCTGGACTCATGGCGCTTTCTGGCACTCTGCACAATGAGCTCTGCCACGAGCTCAAGATTGCGCAACTCGATCAGGTCGCTTGTGACCGGATGTTTCCAGTAGTAGGCCGAGATTTCTTCCTGAATAACGCGCAGGCGGCGTTTGGCCCGCCGCAAGCGTTCGTTGGAGCGGACGATGCCCACATAATGGGACATGATGGCGCGGATTTCATCCCAGTTCTGTTTGATCTGGATGCGCTCTGACTCCGGCACAATGCCGCTATCATCCCAATCTGCAACCCATGGAATTTCCATGGCAGGTTCCGCAACAATGGCCCTGGCGCAATGGTCGGCCATAACCAGACACTCAAGCAGTGAATTGCTGGCCAGCCTATTGGCGCCGTGCAACCCCGTGCATGCAGTTTCGCCAATGGCATAAAGGCCCGGAATGGAAGTCCGGCCGCTGACATCTGTCTGCACGCCACCGCACATATAATGCGCGGCAGGCACGATAGGAATGGGCTCGGCCGTCATATCCAGGCCCAGTTGCAGCAACCGGTCATGAATATTTGGGAATTGCCGGAGAATGGTTTTCCTGCCGATGGGTCGGGCATCCAGATACATGCAGTCGGCACCCAGCTTCTTCATTTCGTAATCGATGGCACGGGCGACAATATCACGCGGCGCCAGTTCTCCGCGCTCGTCGTAGTCAAACATGAAGCGGTGCCCGGCCTTATTGAGCAACAGCGCACCTTCCCCGCGCATGGCCTCACTAAGCAGCATGTTGGATCCTTGCGGGTGAAACAGGCATGTGGGGTGGAACTGCATGAATTCAAGGTTCATGACGCTGCATCCGGCGCGCCATGCCATGGCAATGCCATCACCGGAGGCAGCATGCGGATTGGAGGTGTACATATACACCTTGCCGGCGCCGCCTGTAGCCAGAATCGTATGGCGGGCCGTGATGGTAAGAATATCTTCATCAGGCGTCAGGACGTAGGCTCCCCAGCAGCGGCGTTCCGCATCTGGATTGTCGGTGGCCTGCATGCAGATGAGGTCAATGGCTGTGTGGTCTTCCATGCGCCGGATATTCGGCTGAGGTGAAATTTGCGAGAGCAGAGCTTCGCCAATGGCCCGGCCCGTTGAATCCTGCACATGGGCAATGCGACGATGGCTGTGCCCAGCCTCCCGAGTCAGGTGAAGTTGTCCTGCGTTCACATCGAAGCCGGTGCCGATCTGGACAAGTTCTTCGATGATGCCGCCGCCGCAGGTGATGATCTCACGGGCTGCTTCTTCATGGCACAGCCCCGCTCCCGCCTCCAGTGTGTCCTGCAGGTGTGACTCAATCGAATCCTGATCGGAAATAACGCTGGCAATGCCGCCTTGGGCATACCACGTGCTTGAATCCTGGAACCTTCCCTTGTTGACCAGCAGCACAGTCCCATGCGGAGCAAGGCGGGAGGCTGTCAGAAGCCCCGAGGCACCGCTGCCAATGATGAGGAAATCCGTATCCATGCGTGTGTTCTGATTCAATGCTTTTCCCCGAGTATGGTGAGCAACACATAACAGCCTATGCAGCCATGGCGGCAGTCGCAAGGGCTGGTCGAAAGCGGGCTTATGCGTGTAAGCTTGGCCATTCGCTGGCGCACTAATGCTTGCAGCATAGAAAACCGGAGAGTTTGTGGAACAAAAGGTCACCGTTATCGCATTGGAAGGAAAGCAGGCACTGGTGCAGGCTCGCCGGGCCAGTGCTTGCGGTGATTGTGCCGGCAAGGCCTCCTGCAGCACCATGGGGTCATGGTCGGATCGTATTGCGCAAATACGCGTACATAACTCAGTGCATGCCGCAATCGGCGATGAGGTGCTGCTGGAAGTATCCGATAGCATGATGTTAAAGATAGCCTTCCAGCTTTATGGCTTGCCGATGATAGCATTTGTACTCTGCGGCCTTGCCCTACGCGGGCTGGCTGGAGTTGCCGATTGGCCGTTGCCGGAAGTGTGGGGTGCGGTTGGCGGGATTGCCGGTGTGTTGGCAACCTATGCTGGATTGCTGTATCGAACCTCGCACGGGAAGGGCAAGACACTGGATGCACAGATGGTTAAAATAACGCGACGTGCGGATTCGATCCCGATCCTGCCTGTATAAATAAACAAGAAAACTTCATCTTTTATTCATCTGGCGGACTTAAAAAGTGGCCTGCATTTTCAACCATATTTCGCAAAGGAGTTTGAATTGAATTATCTGAAACGGTTAACCCCCATGTTTTTTGTGATGCTGGTATGGGCCATTCCGGCGCATGCGATGCCGGAAAGTTTTGCCGACCTGGCAGCTGCGCAGGCGGATTCAGTGGTCAATATCAGTACCACACAGGTTGTTCGCGGGCAGGCGCCGCAGGGATTCGGACTGGACCCTAATTCTCCCTTTAACGATTTCTTCCATGATTTTTTCCAGAACATGCCGCCCCAGGAAAGACATGCCCTGGGCACAGGCTTTATCATTTCAAAGGATGGCTACATCATCACCAACAACCACGTTGTCGATAGCGCGGATGAGGTCCTGGTCAAGATGCGCGATGGCAAGGAATATCAGGCCAAGGTTATCGGCGTGGACCCCAAACTCGATATCGGCCTGGTCAAGGTGGATGTGAAAGGCCTGAAGCCGGTCAAAATGGGCAACTCGGATAAGCTGCGCGTTGGCGACTGGGTGGTGGCCATCGGCAATCCCTTCGGACTTGAGCAGACCGTGACTGCTGGCATCGTATCGGCCAAGGGTCGAGTTATCGGCTCGGGCCCATATGATGATTTCATCCAGACCGATGCGGCCATCAATCCTGGCAACTCGGGTGGCCCGCTGTTTAATCTCGATGGCGAAGTAGTTGGCATCAATACCGCGATTTACACGCGTAGCGGAGGCAGTAACGGCATCGGTTTTGCCATTCCTATCAATCTGGCTCGCACCGTTCTGGACGATTTGAGAGAGAAGGGCCATGTCACCCGGGCGCGCCTTGGTGTGCATATCTCGGATGTTGATAAGGAAACCAAGGACGCCTTGGGTCTTAAAACCCGTGAAGGAGCGCTGGTGCCGCAGGTTGAATCCGGCTCAGCTGCAGACAAGGCCGGGATTCGGGCTGGCGATGTGATTGTTTCGCTTGATGGCGTGGCGATCCACAGTGCGCATGAGTTGCCGATTCGTGTTGCCCGCCATGCACCTGGAGACAAGGTTGCCGTCGGTATTATTCGTGATGGGAAAGCCAAAGTCATTACCGTGACTGTCGAGGAGATGCCGGAAGAAGATATGGCGGAAAATTCCCATATTCGTTCGGGTAATGGTAACGTGCGTTTGGGTATTGTCGGCGAGAATTTGACTTCTGATCTGGCTAAATCGCTGGAAACCCGTGTCAAGGCGGGCTTTGGGTATTGTCGGCGAGAATTTGACTTCTGATCTGGCTAAATCGCTGGAAACCCGTGTCAAGGCGGGCGTGGCAGTAAAGCAGGTACAGCAGGGTTCACCGGCAGCCAGGGCCGGCATTCAGCGAGGGGATGTTATCTACCGGATTAACGGCGAGGCTGTAACCGGACGTTCCTCCATGGCAAAACTGTTGAAGGCATTTGATCCGGGCGATGTGCTGCGAGTGATGCTGGATCGTCATGGAGATCAGGTGTTTGCCCTGGTGAAATTGCCAAAGAGAGAGAAATAACCCATGGGGTTGCCCCATGTCAAAGTAATGAGCCGCCGCCAGTGCTGCCTTTGTGAGGAAGCCAAGGTGGTGGTGGAGGCGCTCTCCGAGCAGGGCCTGTGCAGTTGGGAAACAGTCGATGTGGATCGCGATAAGGGGCTTCTTGTTCGCTATGGTATGGATGTGCCGGTGATACTTGTGGATGATCAGCCGACGTTTAAACATCGTGTAACCGCAGGGGAATTGAGCAACCGTCTGCAACAGGTCCGGGAGTCAGCATGAAATATCGTTTCCCGATTGCTGTGCTGATGCTGCTGGGGCTGGGGGGCGGACTTTATTTCAGTCTGCCGGAGCCTCCCGCTCAGGTAAAAGAGGGGAGTCCGGCTGTAGATTTTTCCTTGCCCGATCTTGCCGGGGCCATGCATGCCCTGCCCAAGGGGGAAGTGACCCTGCTGAACTTCTGGGCGACATGGTGCCCTCCTTGTCGCAAGGAAATGCCATCGATGACTTCCCTGCACGAGAAGCTGGCTGCTCGAGGCTTGAAGCTGGTAGCGGTATCCGTGGACAGAAACAGCTCGGATCTGGCCAGCTTTGTGCGTGAATTCAAGATTCCGTTTCAGGTGTTGCACGATGCAGACAGTTCGATATCGCGGCACTATGGCGTATTTCGATATCCGGAAACCTTTCTGATTGATCGCAACGGCGTGATTCGCCATCATCTGGTAGGTGGCGTTGACTGGATGTCCAAGCCAGTGCTTGATATTGTGGAGGGGATGCTGAATGAACCGGCAAACAGGGAGCCAGTCAAAGCAGGCGGCTGAGTCTCTTAAGCAGCAGATAGCATCCCTGCGCACTGAACTGCGCGAGCATAATCACAGGTATTATGTCCTCGACAACCCGGTTATCAGCGATGCCGATTATGATCGTCTGCTGCGGCATCTGGGTGAGCTTGAACATGAGTTGGACGAGCCGATTCCGGCGGATTCCCCGACCCAGATCGTAGGTGCGCCGCCCAGCCAGACCTTCACAGCCCGCGAACATGGAGAACCGCTGCTTTCACTGGCCAACGCCTTTTCCGAAGAAGAGGTCGTGTCATTTGATGTCCGGGTTCGCGAAGGTCTGGGCGATCGTGAACCGTGCTATATTATCGAACCCAAGGTGGATGGCCTCGCTGTCAATCTGAGATACGAGCAGGGCTTGCTGAGTGTCGCTGCGACACGTGGCGATGGTCGTGTGGGTGAGGATGTAACGGCCAATATCCGAACCGTCGCCGATATTCCCTGGCGACTGAAAACTCCCGATGATGTTGATGTCCCTGACGTGCTTGAAGTGCGCGGCGAGGTTTATATGTCGAAGTCTGCGTTTGCCTCCCTGAATCAGCGACAGGATGAAGCCGGGGAAAGACCGTTTGCCAATCCGCGTAATGCAGCAGCAGGCTCGTTGCGGCAGCTTGATGCTCGGGTAACGCATGCGCGGCAACTGGGCTTCTTTGCTTATGGCGCAGGACTTGGTGTAGAAGCGATAGCTTCCGGGCAGCATGAGTTATTGCATCGATTGCAGGCGATGGGTTTTGCCATTCAGGATGTTGTGCGTGTGGCATCTGTCGAGCAGTTGCTGGGCCAATATCATGCATTGCAGGAAAGGCGTGCGTCACTGGATTACGAGATTGATGGCGTGGTGTACAAGCTTGATGATTTTTCTTTGCAGCGGCGATTGGGTTCGGTTGCACGCTCTCCACGTTGGGCGATTGCCCATAAATTTCCGGCTGAAGAAGTTGTTACAACAGTCAGGAATATTATCTGGCAGGTTGGAAGAACCGGCGTTATCACACCTGTGGCTGACATGGAGCCGGTGGCCGTCGGTGGCGTCATGGTATCACGGGCAACCTTGCATAATGTAGAAGAGATGGCGCGCAAACAGGTGTATCAGGGATGTAGGGTGCTGGTACGCAGGGCAGGGGACGTGATTCCCGAGGTTATCCGTGCCATTGATGTGGATGCCAGTCAGCCCATGCCCGACGTGCCGGCAGTGTGTCCGGTGTGCGCTTCAGCGGTATATCAGCTGGCGGGTGAGGTTGCGATCCGTTGCAGCGGCGGTTTGTTGTGTAAGGCCCAGCTGAAAGAGCGGCTGAGGCATTTTGTATCGCGTTCGGCTATGGACATTGAGGGCATGGGCGAGAAGCTGATCGACAAGCTTGTTGATGAAGGGCTCCTGAGCAGCATTGCCAGCATTTACGAGCTGGATTTTTCCCGGATTTTGGAATGGCCCGGCATGGGGGAGAAGAAGGTGGCCAATCTTCGCGCAGCCCTGGATGAAAGCAGGCAGCGGCCGCTTTCGCGTTTTGTGCTCGCTCTTGGTATTCGCCATGTCGGCCAGGCTACTGCCGCCTCGCTGGCTCAGTATTTTGGATCATTGGAGGCCATTGCAAAGGCTGATGAAGAGGCTCTTGTGGCCGTTCCTGATATAGGGCCGGAGGTGGCAGCCAGCATCCGAAGCTTTTTCGCCGAGGCGCATAATGCAGAAGTGATAGATCGCCTGCTTGCAGCTGGTGTTGCGCCGATGGAGGTCGGACAAGGCGAATCTGATCACCCTTTAAATGGTAAAAGCATTGTGTTGACTGGCAGCTTCGAACATATCCAGCGTCGAGCCGCTCAGGAAAAGCTCAGGGAACTCGGGGCAAAGCCGGTGGGGTCTGTATCGGCCAGGACAGACTTCGTTGTTGCAGGTGAAAAAGCAGGGTTCAAATTAACCAAGGCACGGGAATTGGGCATTGAAGTTGTTGATGAAGCCCAACTCCTTGCATGGCTGGGCCTGATTTAAGCTGATCGCTGAAAGATCTAACTGCTGTCAGATCGTATGGACGAGTAAATGCTCCATGTGCTTTTCATCAAGCAATTCATCCAGCATCACGCCAGCCCATGCGGGGCCGTCGTCGTCATCCTGCACCCATACAACTGTTCCTTTTCCCAGATTCAGCGGCGTATCCGCATCATCTGTAGACATTGAAACCTGGATGCGCTGGCCGATTTCCAGTTGCACCGGGCGGTCGCACAGGAAGCTCAGGCCGCCGCCGGAGACATCCCGGCATGGGCATTGAAGATTGCGCTCATCGCCGTCTGAACTGCGAGTGCTGATCTTAAGCAGCAGGGCGTTTTCGTGACGGGGGTACTTACGACGTTCCTGATCACTCATGAAGTTCATCCTCTCTTCCTGCCAATATAGACGAATGTGCGACCATGCAAAAGCTTACCTTATTCACCGGCAGCCGGCATGCTGACTTTTCGGATTATAACCTTAGTCCATGAATTTGCCATTTCGGTCTTGAATTGTATTCTTGGCACTCGTATAGTATGAGTGCTAAGCTGCTCAAGTTATGTGAGGCAGAGGCCATAATTACTTTTATGCATGGAGGAAATGCGTGTTTGCAACTGCAGTTGAAATGTCGAGCCTGGCGCTTTTTTCGCGTGATGTGCGAAAAATCCCCCGCCTGGACCGTGAGGAGGAATGCCGCCTTGCCTACCTGTGGCGAGATGAGCGTGATCGCGAAGCTGCACGACAGTTGGTGATGTCCAATATGTATGGCGTTGCCGCCATCGCGCGTGAATATCGCCATTTTGGTCTCCCGGAAATGGATTTGATTCAGGAAGGCGCTCTTGGGCTGATGCATGCGGTGAAGCGTTTTGATCCGGATCGAGGCTTCCGTTTGATGACCTATGCGTCATGGTGGGTGCGTGCTGCTATCCATGATTATATTTTGCGCTCATGGAGCATCGTCAAACTTGGCACCAATAAGATTCAGCGGCGTATTTTTGCCGGCCTGCAAAAGGCCAAAAATGCCATTGCCGCACTTGATGGCCATCATGCCGATGAGGTGGCTAAGGAATTTGGTATGAATGCCTCGGAGTATCAGGAGGCTGCAAACGCATTTATCCAGCGTGATGTGTCGTTGGATGTGGCCTGCGAGGAAGGCACCTCAATGGTACATGCGCTGCCGGCACCGGAGGGCTCGCCAGAGGATATACTGGCCAATTCCAACTGGGAAGAACATCAGAAGTCGGTGCTTTATTCTTCGATCAATAAGCTGCCAGAGCGCGATCGAATCATCGTTGAGCGCCGTCATTTGAGTGAGGAGCCTGCAACCTTGAAGGATCTGTCGGAGGAATTCGGCGTGTCCATTGAACGTGTGCGTCAGCTGGAAGCACGGGCGCTGCAGCGCCTGAAAGAATCAGCACTGAGTTGAATCAAGTTTGAATGTTCCGAGAGGCGGGCATGGCCCCGCCTCTTTTCTTTCGGGCATTTAGCTATCAGCATCGGGCTTTCATTTGAGCAAGGGGTTACAAGCCGGTGTCCGATTTTTACGAAGCGCAAAGCATAGAAATTAAATGGCAGCAGAAATGGGCTGAGGCAGGCATTGATGCAGCCTCGGATGACCCGTCTGATACGCGGCCGAGTTATTACTGTCTCGTCATGTTTCCCTATCCATCCGGTAATCTGCACATGGGGCACGTGCGCAATTATTGCCTGGGCGACGCTGTTGCCCGCTACAAACGCATGAACGGGTTTAACGTATTGCATCCGATCGGTTGGGATGCCTTTGGCCTGCCGGCCGAAAATGCTGCGATCAAGCACCATAGGCCACCGGCAGAATGGACCTATGCCAATATCGATCAAATGCGCGAGCAGCTCAAGCGGCTCGGGCTTTCCTATGACTGGTCGCGTGAGATAGCCACCTGTCGCCCCGAGTATTACCGCTGGGAGCAGTGGATGTTTACACGCCTGATGGAAAAAGGGCTGGCATACCAGGCCGAGGCCGAGGTGAACTGGTGCGATCCCTGCCACACCGTGCTGGCCAACGAGCAGGTGGTGGACGGGGTGTGCTGGCGCTGCGATACGCCCGTGGTGCGCAAGAACCTGAAGCAGTGGTTTATCCGCATCACCGACTATGCTGAAGAACTGCTCGCCGACCTTGGGAAATTGACAGGCTGGCCCGAAAAAGTGGTTGGCATGCAGCGCAACTGGATCGGTAAATCGACCGGTGCCGAGGTGTCTTTCGGGCTGGAAGATTCGGATGCGATGCTGGATATCTTCACTACCCGCCCGGATACGCTTATGGGTGTGACCTATATGGCTGTGGCGGCTGGGCATCCGTTGGCGCAGAAGGCAGCCGAATCCAATGTCGATCTGGCGCAGTTCCTGGATGAGTGCAGCAAGATTTCCACCAAGGAGGCCGATGTGGAAACGATGGAGAAGAAGGGCATGCCGCTCGGCATCCATGCCATTCATCCGATTTCCGGCGAAAAGATTCCCGTCTGGGTGGCGAATTTCGTGCTGATGGGATACGGCACGGGTGCGGTCATGAGTGTACCGGCGCATGACGAGCGCGATTTCCATTTTGCGAAAAAATACGGGTTGCTGATCAAACCCGTTATCACTCCTTCCCATTGGGATTTATTTAAAATTGATAGAACCGAGAATGGAGTCGATGGCTCTCCATGTTTGTTGAACATGAACGCCGATACTAGCTCCCCTGTGGGCAATGGCTCCAATTTTTTAGACTGGAGTGAGTGGAGCGATATTTTTGGCCAGAAAGGTATTTGTATAGATTCTGGCATATATAATGGCTTAAATTTCGAAGAGGTTACGGACGCGATTATTGCCGATCTTGAAGCTAATGGATCGGGACGCAAGCGGGTGCAGTTCCGCCTGCGGGACTGGTTGGTCTCACGTCAGCGCTATTGGGGCGCTCCGATTCCGGTGATTCACTGCGGAGGTTGCGGTGCGGTGCCTGTGCCGGATGACCAGTTGCCGGTTGAATTGCCGACCGACCTGCAGCCGACAGGTGGTGCATCGCCGCTGACCGAGTGTGAAGCCTTCAAGCACACTGAATGTCCGAAGTGCGGCAAGCCAGCCGAGCGAGAACTCGATACCTTCGATACCTTTATGGAATCCTCATGGTATATGGACCGCTATACCAGTCCACGCAATACAGATGCCATGGTCGATGCTTCTGCCATGCAGCACTGGGCGCCGGTAGATCAGTATATCGGTGGTGTGGAGCACGCAGTATTGCATCTGCTTTATGCAAGATTTTACCACAAGCTAATGCGCGATGCCGGGCTGTTTACCTCAGAACAGGGTGGAGACGAGCCGTTCAAAAACCTGCTGACGCAGGGTATGGTGCTCAAGGACGGTAGCAAGATGTCCAAGTCCAAGGGCAATACGGTTGACCCGAAAGCAATTATTGAAAGGTTCGGCGCAGACACAGCCCGCCTGTTCACGCTGTTTGCAGCACCGCCTGAAAAAGAGCTGGAATGGAATGATGCGGGTGTTGAGGGTGCATATCGTTTCCTGAAACGCGTCTGGCGATTGCTGGACAAGAATACTGCGGACAATGCCGACCATAATGGTGTCGGCGATACCAAGGCGCTGCGTCGTTCAATCCATTCGACCATTCAGCGTGTGACCTATGCCTTTGAGCATGGCTTTGCATTCAATGTGGCCATTGCAGCCTTAATGGAGCTGGCCAACAGCCTGCAGGCATTTGTCATCGGCGATGAGCAGGGCGAGAAGGCGTATCGGGAAGGGCTGGAAGCGCTGATTGCTATGCTGGTTCCGTTCGTGCCGCATTTTGCCTGTGAGGCTGGCGAACTTCTGGGGGGCGAGCAGATGGCCGTTCAGAGAGCATGGCCGCAGGTGGATGAATCAGCGCTGGCCTCGGATGAGGTGACGCTGGCGGTGCAGGTGCAGGGCAAGAGGCGTGGCGAAATAACCATACCCAAGACAGCGGGGCAGGATGAAGCGATGGCTGCAGCAAGGGCTGATGCCGGGATAGCCAAGTGGCTGGATGGCATGCAGGTGGTCAAGGTGATCCTGGTGCCGGGGCGGCTGCTCAATATTGTGGTAAAGCCGGCATGATGAGGGCGCTTTGGCTTGTCGCGATGATGCTGGCTTCGTGCGGCTATCATCTTGTAGGCCATGGAGATGGTGCGGGCGTTATTCCAGCCGATGTACAAAGTCTGAATATCATCAGCCATGATGAGGGTAATCTGCTGTTGCCCGCACTGCGGGAACAGCTTGCAACGGATACCCTGACTGTCACCGGCAATGCGAAAACAGTGCACGAAAGTGCCCATCATGCCCGGCTGATTCTTCAGGTGAACCCGATCAGCTTTACCCCTTCGGCCTACGATGCTTCCGGCATTGCTATCCAGTACCGCATGGTATATTCAGGCTCCCTGATACTTGAGCGCGAAGGTACAGCCATCTGGCAAAGCGGGGCGTTTTCCGCGCAGGGGGAGGTGTATGTAACCGGTGACCCGACCAGCATCGAGGCCTCTCGACAGCAGTTACTGACAGGCTTGAGAAAACAATGGCTGCGCACAGCAGTCGGTCGGCTGCGTTCAGGATTTTAAACCATGCCTGCATGCTGTGAATCATGAAGCTTAGGCCGGATCGGTTGTTGCCACCGCAGCATGGAGCATATTACCTGTATGGTGAGGATCATGATGCCATGGTTGAGGCGGCTGAGGCGCTGCTGTATGCAGGAGAAGATGGTGCTGTGCGGTTGCGAGTGGATGTCAACGAGCTCTCCCGTATTGAGGAAGGATCAAAAAACCAGAGCCTGTTCGGCCCGTCAAACTGTTATGCCCTTGTGCGCAACGCCCAATCAGCCAATCCCAAACAAAGTGAGCATTTGCTAAGGCTGGTTGGCCAAGTTGCTTCAGGCAACCGGTTGATCGTCTGCGCTCCGGGTATCGAATGGAAGAAGGCTCTGCACAAGAAAATGCAGGCGGAAGGCGATGTGGCCCAATGCGAGTTCTTTTTGCCTGACGCATCCGGTTTTGCGAGCTGGCTGAAGTCAGAGCTTGGCAAGGCGGAAGTGAAGGTATCCGAGGATGCCATGCAATGGATGGCTGAATGCCTTTGCGGGATGCGTCAGGCGGCCCGTCAGATGATCGAGCGGCTGCGCTTGTACGATAATGGCAAAGGCGCTACGTTGGGCATGGCTGTAGTCGGGGACCTGCTTGGCGAGCGGGCGCCGGAAGCGCTTGAGGACTGGTGCCATGCGGTGGCTTTGCGGGAGAGTGAGGCCGTGTCGCTGGCTGCCCGGCTGATGCGCGATCAGCAGGTGGCTGAGGTGCAGATGCTTTCGTGGCTGGGAACGCGCATCCAGCAGTTATTATTGTACAGCTGGTTTGCCGCAAAAAATGATCGAAACCCAGCTCAATCTGCCGGCCTGTTTGGCGAAGCGAGGAAAAAAGTTGCTGAAGAAGTCCGTTGCTGGCGCGGGCCGGAGCTGATGCTGGCTATGAGTCGCATCAACGAGGCAGAGAAGCTGATCAAGGGAGCCTCGGTCGAGGATAAGCCGGTGGTCATTGAGCGCCTGACATTGAGCCTAGTTCGTGAGGGCGGATTGGCAGCATGAGCCACAATGATGCAGTGCGCTCTGACTGGCTGGATTTTGAGCGGCGCCATGTCTGGCATCCCTATGCATCCATGCAGGATCCCGCCCCCGTGTATGCGGTCAGGCGAGCCGAGGGCGTTGAACTGGAGTTGGAAGACGGACGCCGTGTGATTGATGGCATGGCTTCCTGGTGGTGTGCGATTCACGGCTACAATGTGCCGCAATTGAATGCAGCCATCGAAGGGCAACTCCGCTCCATGTCGCATGTCATGTTCGGCGGCCTGACACACGAGCCTGCCGCGCGTTTGGCCGAGCGCCTTCTCACACTGGCGCCTGCGGGCATGCAACATGTTTTTTTTTCCGATTCGGGATCGGTATCGGTGGAAGTGGCCATCAAGATGGCACTACAGTACTGGCAGGCTCAGAAGCAGCATGGCAAAACCCGGTTGCTGACCATTCGTCACGGGTATCACGGTGATACATTCGGTGCGATGGGTGTGTGTGATCCGGTTTCGGGGATGCATCATCTGTTTGCTGACATGCTTCCTTCCCACTACTTCGCTGATGCCCCGACCGCCCGCACGGATGAAGACTGGGATGATGGGCAGATTGAATCCTTTCGTACACTGATTGAAGCCCATCATGCCGAGATTGCAGCGGTCATCATCGAGCCTTTGGTGCAGGGAGCGGGCGGCATGCGCATGTATGCATCGGAATTTCTGCGCCGGGTGCGCGCCCTTTGCGACGAATTTCGTGTTCTTCTGATTGTTGATGAAATCGCCACCGGATTCGGCCGTACCGGCACCATGTTCGCCTGTGAACAGGCCGGTATCAGCCCGGACATCATGTGCGTTGGCAAGGCCTTGACCGGTGGTTATATGACGCTGGCTGCAGTGCTGAGCACTGCCGAAGTGTGCCGCGGTGTGCATGCCGATGGCGGTGTGTTGATGCATGGCCCCACATTCATGGCCAATCCTCTGGCATGTGCTGTGGCGCTGGCCAGCATTGATCTGCTCCTGTCGAGTGACTGGCAGCAGAGAGTTCTGGCCATTGAGCAGCAATTATCCAAAGAGCTGGCCGGGTGCCGAGAAATGCCAGGGGTGGCTGATGTCAGGGTCAAGGGTGCGATCGGCGTGATTGAAATGAAGAAGCCGGTGGATGTGGCTCGCGTGCAGGCCGGCATGCTTGACGCCGGTGTCTGGCTGCGGCCCTTCGGCAGGCTCCTTTATACCATGCCTCCTTTTATCATCACCCCGGCCCAGTTATCTAAAATCACTGGAGCCATGCGGATGGCAGCAGCACATTCCGAATCAAAATCATCCCTGCCTCGTTTGATTTGACATGGTGATGACCGAGAAGGGCAAACTTGACCGCCATAACCATGATCGCGATGCGGTCGGTATGACCTATGTCTATCCCGTGATATCGCGCAGGGCAGGCGGAGTGTCTGTGGGAATTAATCTGAATCCGAATAATGCCTGCAACTGGCACTGTGCATATTGTCAGGTACCAGATCTTGTACGTGGCTCCGCACCGGATATTGATCTCGAAAAGCTGTTGGGCGAATTGCAGCAGATGCTGGATGACATCCTGCATGGATCGTTCATGCAGCAGCGGGTGCCGGAGAATGCACGAAACCTTTGCGATATCGCAATATCAGGCAATGGCGAACCGACCAGTTGCCGTAATTTTCCCGTGATTGTGCAGGGCATTATCGATGTGATGCGGGAAAAGAAACTTGATATTCCTCTACGCCTGATCAGCAACGGTTCCTATATGCACAAGCCACAGGTTCAGGAAGGGGTACGGTTGCTGGCAGGGTGGCAGGGTGAGGTCTGGATCAAGGTGGATGCTGTGACGGCTGAGGCCGTGCAACGCATCAATGGTATAACGATGGATGCCGGCAAGATTTTTGCGCAGGTGAAGGTCGCTGCAGAGGTTTGTCCTAGCTGGATTCAGACATGTATGCTGGCTTGGGATGGTATGCCGCCATGCGAGAGCGAAACTCAGGCCTATCTGGACTTTCTTCAGCGCCTCAAGGATGAGCAGGTCCCGCTTCGTGGCGTTTTGTTATACGGGCTGGCGCGCCCTTCCATGCAGCAGGAGGCGGTACACGTTTCGGCACTGAGTCAGGATTGGATGCAGCATATGGTCGAGCGCATTGAAGATTGTGGCTGGCCGGTCAAGTTGTCGATTTAACGGATTACTGGCTGTTTATTGAAATGCTTCCAAAAGTGTTTCCAGTGCCAGCACATCCACCTTCATCTGGCCGCGGCCACCTTCCTGAACCAGTATCCCTTCCTTCTTGAGGGCACTGATAGCCCGGGAAACGGTTTCCCGGCTAGTCGAAAGCTGATCGGCGAGGAGCTGATGTGTCGGCAATACGGTGGTAAACCAGTCGTCATCCTCACGCTGGCCGAACCGATGACAATGGTCGGTCAGGTACGCATACAGACGATGCGGCACATCCATGCTGCTGATGCGCTCGAGAACCCGGCTGGTGCGGCGTAATCTTGCCACTACCTCGGCGAGAAGCTTCAGGGCAATGCCCGGTTGTTTGAGAAGCAGGGGTTCAAGCTCTGCCCTCCGGACCTGGGCGAATCTGGAATCTTCCATGGTCGTGACGGTGGCCGAACGGGGCTGCTTATCCAGCAATGCCATCTCTCCGAAGAAGGAACCTTTGCTTAACAGGGACAGTACTACTTCGCGGCCATCAGCACTGTAAGAGGAAATCTTTACCGAGCCTTCAAGAATAATGTACAGGGCTTCACCAGGTTCCCCTTCATGCACAACGATATTCTTTTTCGGGATATCATGACGCGTGATCAACCCTGCAACTGCCTGCAATTCATCCTCTGTCAATTCGGTGAATAGTGGAATCTTGCGCAGAATATCAATCATGGCTTTCCTCGAATCCGCTTTTCAGCAGCGAGACGGGCCAGGTGGCGACAAGCTGGTTGCCAAGATGGGGGCGCATGAGTTTGATGGCCTCAGTGATGCGCTCAGGCGTATCAATGGCCTCAAGCACGAGGGGAAGGTCATTGGAAAGCGACAGAAAGGAGGTGGAATGGATTCCGTGCGACCCTAGCCCTTCAATGCCACGAAGAACGGTGACGCCGCGCAGGCCGCATTGTCGGCAAAGTTCAAGGATCGCCTCGATGGCAGGGCGCCCGTCAATCCTGTCGGATTCGGTCAGGTATATGCGCAGACATGAACCTTCAATCACGTTCATTCCCCTCCCCTTTGAAGAGTCCCATTGGCATGACTGGTACCGGGAGCGGGAGTCGAACCCGCACAGAGATTACTCTCCGAGGGATTTTAAGTCCCTTGTGTCTACCAATTCCACCATCCCGGCAAGCCATGATCCTGCGGCCGGGAATCATGCCGAATACAGATAATAGCGCAAGAATTTGCACAATGGCAATGATTCATGATTTGAGCGTCGACGCATGGTCGAATAAATCGGATTGCACAGGCAGCCGCATAAACCTGCATGGAGATCAATCCGGTGTACGAATGTACTGTTTCCCGTGAAAGTACTTTCGCCTTACCCATACTCAGGCTAACCTCGTACTTGGGGCATGGTGTTCCCTCTGGTAAGGGATATCATCAACATCAGGCCTGAAGGGAATACGCGTGTCGATCTTTCATTGATGGGCGCACAAAGGGAGCAACCATGGCGATAGAGGAAAAACGAGTCAGTCTCCGGATATTCGCTGACAATGAGGTGATCGTCAGCGTTACAGACCAGCATGGTAACGTTGTCCGTGAGCGTACCATTCTCTCTGATGCTTCCTTGGACGGGGTGAATTTCATCACCCGGCATCACGATTATTATTTTGAGGGGCAGCCTGTCATGTTGCAGATTGTCATGTCCGGGGATGGTCATCAGGATGACATTACAGCTTTCGGACATGTTGTCTGGCTCAGCGACCCTGATATTTCCACCTGTGGTGAAGTCATTCAGCCGCGCATCGGCGTTAGCCTGAATCGTGGGGATATCTCCAGGTTGATGCAGGTATAGAGTATTTTTCCAGCGATTTCGCTTTTATATGTAACAGGAAAGGTTATTGTTCCCGTTCGAAATGGCGACATCAGCTATTTTTTCCAAAAAACATGAAGTTTACGGGTGAGGTCTTCAATGATTGAAATTAATGTCAAAGCGGGTTCGGCAGCCAAGCAGCGGGATGATGCGGTGGTGATGCCGATTCTGTCGGGCAGAAAATTAACCCAGGCGGGCAAGGATCTGCAGGCAGCAACTGGCAAGGCTCTGCCGCAGTACATGCGCAAGTTTGATCAACTTGGTGAATTCGGTGATATCGGGACCCTTTATGAAGTTGAGGGGACCTTCAGCCAGCGCATTGTTTTGCTGGGTGCGGGCGATGAAAAGAAGTTGACGCTGCATTCCCTGCGGCGACTGGCAGCAAAGGTTGTGAAGCAACTTGAAACCGGTGGTTCACGCGATGTTTCAGTGTATTTAACCGATCTGGCTGTGCGCGGCGCCAGTCTGGCCGACAAGGTACAGGCCGTTGCCGAGGGTGTGGATCTGGGGCTGTACCGTTTTGACAAGTATCAGACCGAAAAAAAGGAAAACTCGCGTTCCCTGCGTTCTGTCACCATCATGATTGAATCCAGAAAGGGGTTGGCATTGGCGGAAGCTGCTGTACTGCGGGCGTGCGCCATTGCTGCAGGCACCAACTTTGCCCGGGACCTTGGCAACGAGCCGGGCAATGTCTGCACCCCTGAATGGCTGGGCGAGCAGGCGGCAGCGCTTTCGCACAAACATCTGAAAGTGACCGTGATGGATAAAAAGGCCATCGAAAAGGCAGGGTTTACTGCACTGCTGGCAGTTAATCAGGGCTCGGCCAAGGAGCCGCGGTTTATTGTGTTGGAATATGCCGGTGGCAAGAAGGCGGACAAGCCAGTGGCGCTGGTTGGCAAGGGCTTGACCTTTGATGCCGGTGGCATATCGATTAAGCCAGCAGCCCAGATGGACGAGATGAAATTCGATATGTGTGGCGCCGCAGCAGTACTTGGCATTTTCAAAGCGGCGACCGCTATGGATATGCCGGTGAATCTGCTCGGTGTAATTGCTTCAACCGAGAATCTGTTGGGTGGGGCCGCATACAAACCGGGCGATATCATCAAGACCTACAAAGGCCTGACCATTGATGTGCAGAATACCGATGCAGAGGGCCGAATTATCCTGTCTGATGCGCTGGCTTATGCGGCGAAACAGAAACCTGCCGAAATCATTGATTTTGCCACGCTGACCGGGGCTTGCGTGATTGCTCTTGGCGCTCAGGCCACAGGCTTGATGGGAACGGGTGAGCATGTCATCAAGGGATTGAAGAAATCCGGTGATCATACGCATGACCGAGTCTGGCAGTTGCCAATGTATGAAGAATACCATGAGCAGATCAAGTCCAAGATTGCCGATATCCGCAATGTTGGCGGGCGTGAAGCGGGCACGATTACCGCCGCCTGCTTCCTGTCCAGATTCGTTGATGATGTTCCCTGGGCCCATCTGGATATCGCCGGTACGGCATGGGATATGAAAGGTACGGATATTTCGCCGGTCGGCGGCACGGGCGCAGGCGTGAGGCTTGTGGTTGATTACCTGCTGAACAGATGATGTGAAACCACGCATTAGCAGTAGATGGAAAAGGCCCGCTCTCGCGGGTCTTTTCTATTGGGATGCCCGCCTGTTAGTGTCGCATGCATGCAAATCTCCGATGTGAACCACGCCTTCTTTCGACTCATCAACGATGCGCACACGCCTCTGCTTGACGGACTGATGGGCATTATCACCGGCCTAGGTGACGGGCTGGTTGTAGCATTGCTATGTACGTTGTTGATGCTGTTTCGCCTGCGCCTCGGTATGGCCGCATTGGCAGGCTTTATCATGTCAGGCCTTCTGGCCCAGTTGTTGAAACGCATGTTCGATATGCCACGCCCGCCGGCAGTGTTTGAGCATGTACACGTGCTGGGAGCTGCTCTGCAAGCCCATTCCTTTCCGTCGGGCCATTCAGCCAGCGATGGCGTGATGATTCTTACAGCCTTTCTGTTGTGGTCAGTACGCGATTGGAAGAGCTGGGCGGTTGGTGGTGTTTTTCTTCTGGCGGCCATCGGACGAATTTATGTCGGCGTGCATTTCCCGCTGGATGTTGTGGTCGGACTCATGCTCGGCATGGCGAGCATGTGGGTTTGCTGGCGCGCATCCGGTAGTTTGCCGGTACAGCGATGGCAGGCTTCACCATGGTCGTGGAAGATTGTCGGGCTTCTCGTTGCCATAGAGGCAGCCGTGCTTGGCTTGGGTTATCATGTGCAGCCCTCCACGGCCCAGCCTCTGGCTCTGATCCTGCCTGTTGCGGCTTTGCTGGTGTTGATGCAGGAATGGAAGGCACGGGTGAAGAAGCATGACTGATGCGGGGAATGTGGATATGCAGGTCCATTTTGAGCTTCTTGACACACCGGACAGGGTGGAGGGCATAGCCCGTTTGCTTCTCCGGCGTGGCCGCCTTACACCGCACGTGCTCGTACTGTGTCCTGATGCGGGATTCATGGCCCAGCTTGATGAGCGGCTATGGACGATACATCCCGAATCATTTCTTGCGCATGGCATCGCCGGTCAGGCTGCAGAGGAGAATGCCCGACAGCCTATCCTGCTTGCGACCGATGTGGTGCGCGACAATCAGGCGGAGGTGTTGATCAATGGCGGCCTTGAGGTCCCTACCGATATTTCCGGATTCGCACATCTTGTCGATTTTGTTGATGCCTGGGATGACGGACTGAAACAGGCTGCACGCGAGCGTTTTCGCACCTATCGCCAGATGGGGCTTGACCCGAAATATCTTGGCAGCAAGACCTGAGCTGGAGTGGTTTAGACATGGGTTCTTTCTTTTCTGAGGCAACCTTCAATTTCCTTGGCCAGTTGGCTGAAAACAACCGACGGGAGTGGTTTCAGGAGCATAAGCAACAGTACGAAGATGCTGTCAGGACACCTGCTCTGGCTTTCATCAACGCCATGCAGCCGCATCTGGAGGAGATGGCCCCGCATTTTGTTGCCGATGCCCGCAAGATGGGCGGCTCTCTGATGCGGGTGCATCGTGATACACGTTTCAGCAAGGACAAAACGCCATACAAAACAAATATTGGTATTCAGTTCCGGCATGAGCTGGGCAAGGATGTGCATTCGCCGGGTTATTATCTGCATATCAGCAATGCCAATGTGTTTGTCGGGGCTGGCATCTGGCATCCGGAGGCTGATGCGCTGGCCCGGATTCGGCAGGCCATCGATGAGCAGCCTGCAGCATGGCTTGGTGCGCGGGATGATGTGGATTTCAGCCGATGGTTTTATCTTGATGGTGAAAGCCTGAAAAGGCCTCCAAGGGGGTTCTCACAGGAGAATCCGCTGATTGATGATATCAAGCGCAAGGATTTTATCGGTATCAGCGATTTGGCGCCTGCCCTCATTGAGCAGGAAGACTTTGATCAGATTGCCCGTGATTATTTTGCTGCTGCAGCGCCGTTGATGCGATTCCTCTGTAAGGCTTTGAGAATTCCCTTCTGAATCAGGGTCCGGTCACTTCTATTTGATTGGTTGCTCCCTATGTGAGGATAATTAGCATGGCGGCAATGGCAAACGAACCAACCATCGAAGAAATCCTCGCAAGCCTCGATAGGCTGCTTGAGGATAGTCATGTCGCCGGCAATGATGATGCGGGCGGTTCCCCTGCCGGAAATGAACCCGTGCCAGTGTCACAGGATGACGATGAGTTGCTGTTCGATGAGGCGGCAGGCCATGAAGCAACTGAAGATCATGATCTCGCTCTTGCCTCCCTGTTTGGAGAAATAGAGGGAAATGATTCCGATCAGGTTTCTTCCGATCAGTGCTCTCAGGTCCCGGAATCAGACTTCCCAAATGATCGCGAAAATGCCGATACAGTTTCAGAACCAACCGAGGATGAAGAAGTACGGGATGAGCCTGTCCATACCTCGCCTGCGGATCCGGATATGGTGGCGGAAGACGATGGCGCAGATTTTGAAGAAGAGAGCGGAACGGATGAATCTGAAGCGGACCAGCCTGCCTATGAGCAGGATGTTGATGAGGCTACGGTAGAGGATGAAGCTGATACAGCGGTGGATCAGGGGGATGATAATTCAGAAGCTGCTGAACCAGAGGGCTATGCAGAAGCTGACAATCTGCCTGAGCAGGATTTCAGTGTTGAAGAAGATGTATCCACAGAAGCCGGAGATGATGCGCCTGATAGTCTGACTCCGGAGGAGGGGATAGAGGTGGATGCTCCGGTTATCGTGCTGACCGCCGAGCACGCGGTTGTTGACCCGATCGGGCCCGATGTCGAGGCTCCGCCGCCGCTTGTTTCTCCCGAGCCTGCTGATATTCCGAAGTCTGCCGCCGAGGTGCTGCTTTTAACCGAGGCCATGCTGGTTGAAGATCATCAGAATGAACTTCCCTTTGATCATGACCACGCCTCCAGTGTTGAGGAGCAGGAGGTCTCGGGATTTGAGGCCGTCGGTGCGGGAACAGCTGGCGAGATGGTTGCCGATGATGGCTTGCCCGCAGAACTGCCAGAGTCGCTGCAGGATATCATTAGCGAGAGGGTTGCCCGGCGTATCGAGGAAATCCTGCCATCGCTGGTGGAAGCCAGTGTGGCAAAGGCCATGAAAAAAGCCAAGAAACAGGCCAGGCGAAAGATCAGATCTGACAAGGATTGAAGGTCCATGCTGCGGGGCTTGTTGATGTTCCGTGCAGTGGGTAATGGGTACAACGGCAGAGTGCTGCCTTTCCTGTGAGCCAAAGAGGAGAACGAGAGAGCGATGAGCCAGCATGAGCTAGCTAAAACATACGAGCCGCAGACTGTTGAGCCTGCGATAAATGAACAGTGGCTGAATTCCGAAGCCTTTCAACCAGCCTCAGGTGAGCCGGGCAATACGGCGGATGATGCTTACTGCATTGTGATTCCGCCTCCAAATGTGACCGGCAGCCTGCATATGGGGCACGCATTCACGTTTACGATTCAGGATTCCTTGATCCGCTGGCAACGGCTGAAAGGTAAGTCCACCCTCTGGCAGCCGGGCACAGACCATGCAGGGATTGCCACGCAAATGGTGGTCGAGCGGCTGCTCGACAAGGAAGGGTTGCACCGGCGTGAACTTGGTCGCGAGCGTTTCCTTGATCGAGTCTGGGAGTGGAAAGAACATTCCGGCGGCACCATCGTCAATCAGCTCAAACGCCTAGGAGCATCCTGTGACTGGTCGCGCGAACGGTTTACGCTGGACGATGGCTTGTCCCGTGCCGTACGCGAGGTGTTTGTCCGACTCTATGAAGAAGGCCTGATCTATCGCGGCAAAAGGCTCGTTAACTGGGATCCGATTCTTGAGACGGCGGTCTCCGATCTGGAAGTTCAGCATGAGGATGAAGAAGGCCATATGTGGCATATGTGTTATCCATTTGCCGACGATCCCTCGCAGCATGTTATTGTGGCTACGACGCGGCCGGAAACCATGTTCGGTGATGCGGCGGTGGCCGTACATCCCGAGGACGAGCGCTATCAGGCGCTGATCGGTCGCGAGTTGCTGTTGCCGCTAACCGGGCGGACGATTCCGGTGATTGCCGATGCCTATGTTGAAAGAGAATTCGGAACCGGTTGCGTGAAGATTACCCCGGCTCACGATTTCAACGATTATGAAGTCGGCAAACGTCATGACCTGCCCCTGATTAATATTCTTACGCCGAAGGCGCACATGCTTGATTGTGAGGAAGTGCCTGAGAAATACCGTGGCATGGAGCGCTATGAGGCGCGTGAGCATGTTGTAGCTGATCTTGATGCTGAAGGCTTGTTGCACAAAATCGAACCGCATTCGAATTCAGTAGGCCGCGGTGATCGTTCACATGCCGTGCTTGAGCCCTATCTGACCGACCAGTGGTATGTGAAAATCCAGCCGTTGGCCGAACCTGCCATCAAGGCAGTCGAGAGTGGTGAGATCCGTTTTGTGCCCCAATATTGGGAAAAGACGTATTTTGAGTGGATGCGTAATATCCAGGACTGGTGTATTTCACGCCAGCTGTGGTGGGGTCATCGCATTCCCGCCTGGTATTGCAATGATTGCGAACATATCACTGTGTCGCGGGCGACCCCCGAATGCTGTGAAGGCTGCGGCTCGGCGAAAATATCGCAGGACGAGGATGTGCTGGACACATGGTTTTCCTCAGGTCTGTGGCCGTTCTCCACACTTGGCTGGCCCGATGAAACCCCTGAGATGGACAAGTTCTATCCTACCAATGTTCTGGTCACCGGCTTTGACATCATTTTCTTCTGGGTTGCACGTATGATCATGATGGGCTTGAAATTCACAGGCAAGGTGCCGTTCAGGGATATTTACATTCATGCACTGATCCGAGATGGTGAAGGCCAGAAGATGTCCAAATCAAAGGGCAATGTGATTGATCCGCTGGAAATTACTGCCAAATATGGTGCGGATGCATTGCGATTCACACTGGCACACATGGCCACGCCTGGCCGGGATGTGAAGCTTGATGTGCAGCGCATCGAGTCCAATCGAAACTTCATGAACAAAATATGGAACGCAGCGCGTTTCGTGTTCATGAATCGCGGCGATGCTGCTCCCGATGACACGCTTCGCCCGCAGTCTGATGTGAATAAATGGATATTGGCCGAACTCGATGTCACGGCTGCAGAGGTGGAGAAGGCGCTGACCGAATATCGCTTCAATGAGGCGGCCGGTGCGCTGTATAATTTCATCTGGGGAACCTATTGCGATTGGTATGTCGAGGCGGCCAAGGTGGCATTGTATGGCGAGGATGAGGTCGCCAAGGCTGAAACGCAGGTGGTCATGCTGACCGCTCTGCAGGGCTGGCTGCGCCTGTTGCATCCAATCTGTCCGTTCATCACCGAAACCCTGTGGCAATCCCTGCATGGCCCCGAGGCAAGGCTTGTGACGGATCACTGGCATCAGAGCCGGGACGACCACGATCAACAGGCTGTTTCACGTATGCGCAAGGTGATTGAGGTGATCTCGGCAATTCGCTCCATTCGCGGCGAGATGAACGTCAATCCGGGCAAGCGCATAGCTGCAGCCATTGCTTCAGATGCTGTTGTCAGGGGCGATCTGAAGACCCAGCAGGGGTTGATGATGAATCTGGCCAGGCTCGAGACGCTGGACTGGCTGGATGCTGATGCCGAACTGGAAGCTGCGGCGGTTGCGCCGCTTGTTTCGGCTCGCGTTTATCTGCCGCTGGCAGGGCTCGTCAATGTCGAGGAAGAGTTGGCCCGCCTGGAGAAGAACATCACGCGCCTGGACAAGGATATTGCCCAGCGGGAAACCAAGCTCGGTAATCCAAAGTTCCGAGACAATGCTCCGGCTGATGTGATTGCCAAGGTGCAGGAAGAACTTGATGAAGCCCGCGCCAAGCATGCCGAAATGCTGGCAGCCGTGGCGAATCTGAAAGACCTTTGATTGCGAATGAGCCCCTGCAATGGGGCTCATTTCAGTCGTTGTTTCTGTTTTGGCTTTTTCTCCCATTGGAGCTGCAGAGGGAAAGTTTTCGCCTTTCGGGCAAAATCCTCACCTGCCGTACCTTCTGAGTGCGGTGTATCATGATCTCAGCGGCTTCTTCAGGAGCGTCTAAACCAGGAAGCCTCGCGAAGATTTGATGGAGGTGCGTCATGAAAGATTCCCGAGCTAAAAAGATTGCGACTAACTTTTCCGCCAGTGCGAGCTTTCGCGTACTCCCTTTTAATCAGGGCCTTCTGGTACAACATCATCAGAGTACTTGCTACTTCGTCCGCGAATCCTGCTTCTGGGCATTTATCTACAGGGTGGCAGGGCTTGATGATTCAGTGATGCATTAGTGGGGGGGGGTAGACTGATTTCTTCTAGGGCAGTTGACTCTGAACAGGTCCCTTTTACAATCGCGAAGCTATGATTCAAGCTGAAAGTCTCACCCGTTTTTATGGCGACATGGCGGCGGTGAAGAACCTTTCCTTCCATGTCCGCCGTGGTGAAGTGATGGGTCTTCTCGGCCCCAATGGCGCCGGAAAATCTACCACCATGAAAATGTTGACCTGCTTTCTCCCTCCTTCCTCGGGTGAAGCGACGATAGATGGTGTGCCGCTTGAAAGATCTCTGGATGTTCGCAGAAGGCTTGGTTACCTGTCGGAGAATGCGCCTTCCTATGCCGATCTTGATGTGCATACGCATCTGCGCTTTGTCGGACAGATGCATGGCATCCCGAGGGCAACACTTGATGATCGAATACTAGAGATGGCAGGAGTGTGTGGTCTGCACACTGTGATTCACCGGCGCATTGATGAATTATCCAAGGGTTTCCGGCAGCGAGTGGGGCTGGCAGCCAGCATGCTGCACGACCCTGAGTGTCTGATTCTCGATGAGCCCACGACCGGGCTCGACCCCAACCAGATCGTTGAGATTCGCCACCTTATCCGCCACCTGGCTGAGAAGAAGACCGTGCTACTCTCCTCCCATGTACTGCCTGAAGTGGAGGCTGTTTGCGACAGGATGATGATCATTGATGGCGGCGAATTGCGTGCCATGGGGACATCAGCTGAACTGGCCCGATTGGGGCATGGTGGTGCGATTCTGCATGTGCGCATGAAGGAAGCAGCCCCTGCCGAGGCAGCACTTTCGCTGATGGAGGAACAGTTTTCGGATTTGGACATCGAACGAGAGGAAATAGACGGCGGCATGGTGGCCGTACTTCGGCATCCGGATCCGGATGCAGAAATGAACGAGGCGATGTTCAGGGCCACGGTGAAATCAGGTGCGACCCTCCTTGAGTTGCGCCAGGAAACGGCACGCCTTGAAGATGTTTTCCGTCGTATAACCGGAGGTCAGGGATGAGTCGCGGCTGGAGCATCTGCTGGAAGGAATGGCGCGTCATGCTGGATACTCCGCTGGGTTATGTGGTGGCAACCGCCTTTCTTCTGGCCTCCGGTTTTTTCTTCGGCAAAAACCTGTTTCTTGTAGGGCAGGCTGACATGCGCAGTTATTTTTCAGCATTGCCGCTATTGCTGCTGTTTTTTATTCCGGCCTTGAGCATGCGGATGCTTGCCGATGAACAGCGCGAAGGCACATTTGAACTGCTGGCTACGATGCCGGTGCGCATGCTTGAAATTGTTGCCGGCAAGTTTGCCGCCGTATTGTTGCAGGTGCTGACATTGCTGGCGCTGACGCTGGTTTATCCTCTGAGCCTGAGTCTTCTCGGTCATGTCGATGCGGGGCAGATAGCAGTGTCTTATCTGGCCTCCCTGCTCTTGGCATCGGTGTATGTGTCGGTAAGTCTTTATGCATCATCGCTGAGCTCGCATGCGGTTGTTTCCTATGTGCTGGGTTTCGGCATGTTGCTTGGCCTGTTTCTACTGGGGCAGGCTGCGGCCACTCTGCCGCCGGCGGCGCAGGACTGGATTGTTGTGCTGAGTCCGATCCAGCATTTCGGCAATATGCTGCGCGGTGTGATCGGCCTTGAAGACGTGGTGTTTCTGTTGGCTGTCAGCGCTGGCTTTATAGCATTGACCTGGTTTCAGCTTGAGCGCAGGAGGTGGCGCTGATGGTATCTTCGGGGAACATGCCTGATGCACTGCAGGATCGGCGTGTAATCATCCGACGCAGGGCATGGGGCATTCTCATGCTGACGTTGATGGCTGCTGCCGTCACATTTGCAGCGGCGCAGGTTTCACATGTGCGCCTCGACATGACAGAGGATGGCGTTTACAGCCTTTCTGACTCAACGCGTTCGATATTGAGCAAGCTGGATGAGCCGGTGATGGTGCATGCCTACATCACCGCTGATTTGCCTCAGCCGTACGGACGTCTGCATCGCTTCATTGAGGATATGCTGATGTCCTATCATGATGCTGCAGGTGGAAAGTTTGGTTATAACATCGTTGATCCTGCAACGGACCCTAATTTGGCAGCATCATTAAATGCGCTGCAAATTCCAAAGGTACGCGTGCAGGTAGTCGAGGACGATCAGGCACAGGTGAAGCAGGGCTATCTGGCCATCGTTATCGAATATCTGGACAGGAAGGAAACTATTCCTGTGGTGCAGAGCGAGGAAGGATTTGAATACCTGCTGACCCGCAAGATCAAGAAGCTGACCGGCAAGGGAAGGGCAAAGATCGGGGTGGTTTCGGGCTTCGGCGCGCACGGTCTGCAGCAGATGAATCGCCTGCAACAGATTGCCGGTGATGATTACGAATTTGTCGATGTTGCTCCGGATGTCAGCGCGATTCCGGATGACGTGCGGGCACTTGTTGTCGCCGGTCTGCGTGAGAAGCCATCAGAGAATTTCCGTTACCGGCTTGACCAGTTTCGCATGTCAGGACGCGGACTGTTTGTGCTGACCGGTAACGCCAATCCGCAACTGATGCGCGGATTTCAGGTGCAGGCCGTAGACCCCTATGCGAATGCCTGGCTCGCGTCAGATCTGGGGGTTGTGGTTGATCCTGGCCTGGTGCTGGATCGGCGTGCGACGCGTGTGGTGGTCAATCAGCAGCAGGGAATGATCGCAATGCGATCAGCAGTAGATTATCCGTTTGTGATTCATGCCATGCAACTGGATGCAACACATCCTGTCAGCAAGGGGCTGGAGTCGGTGACTGTGCCGTTTGCCTCGCCGGTACTCTGGTCGGAGAAGGTGAAGGGCGGCAAGACCCTAGTCAGCTCATCACCCGCTTCTTTTGTGCAGTCCGGACCGCCCTTTGATGTTGATCCCCTGGTGTCTATGCGGGCTCGTTTTGAAGGGGTAAGCCTGCGTCCATCAAAGTTGATTCTCGCCTATGAGGGAGAGGCGGATTCTGCATTTACGACGATCCCCGAAGGGGTGAAAGATGGAAAGCATCTGGCTCACACGCCGCATTCCAGACTTCTGGTAGCAGGTGCCCCTGCGATGCTGGACGATGACTTTCTGGATGGCTCCAATTCGATATTTTCCCTGAATGCACTTGACTGGCTTGCAGGCGATGATGCCTTGATTGCCTTGCGATCCCGGGGGATGTCCGATCGGCCGCTGGCTGATATTGATCGTGAGGCGCGTAGCGCATGGAAAGGACTGTGGATGTTTGGATTGCCAGCACTGATGGTGATAGCCGGACTCTGGCGGTGGTGGATTCTTAGTCGAAGATCACGCCATCAGCTTTCTAACAAATGATTTGTTCATGAAAATGTTGGCGGCATTGATAGTCGTTGCTGTTCTGGCGTCGTGGGCGTTGTGGATGCAAATGCGCCCGCAGTCAGCTCCTCAGAATCTTCCCGCCTGGTCCTCTTTTGAATCTGCTGAGGTAAGGGATATCAGCATCAGTGGCGCGGGCTTCCCTTTGACGCATCTACAACAGCAGGGAAAACACTGGTTGTTGCTGGATGGGGAGGCCAATGGCGCAGAGAAACATGGCGTTGCGGCCAATGATGAGGCAGTGAATCATCTGCTCGCCAGCTTGGCCGACATGCGTCTGGTTCGTGTGGTAACGCATCACGCGGAACACTTTCCCCGCCTTGGCCTCGACGAAGCGACCGGCATCCATGTTGTTCTGCGGGATAAACATGGCTCAATCCTGCTGGATATTCTGGTCGGAAAGCCTGCTGTTGATCTGATTTCGACCTACGTACGGCGGCAGGGCGTGAATGAGGCTGTTACTGTGAATCGCAGCCTGAGTTGGCAGCTCAAACGTACGCATGACACATGGCAGGCTCCGCCGGAAAGCCCTGAGCCTGCTTTGGGCGCAGCAGGCTCAGGGGACTTGCCATGAATGCCGGGCCGGAAGCCCTGATTCTTTTCGATTGCGATGGCACGCTGGTGGACTCTCATGCCGCCATTACGGATGCCATGCAGCACGCCTTTACTAATTGCGGTTTGACAGCGCCACCCACTGCAGCAGTCGCCGAGATTATCGGGCTGTCGCTGGCAGAAGCTGTTGCTCATCTTGCCCCAGGCGATGAAAAAAATCATGAGGATATTATTACATCCTTTCGCCGGCGCTATATCGCCGGGGAAGCATCGTTGCAGCTCTACCCGAATGTGAGAAAGACCCTGCTTGATTTGCGGCAGCGTGGTTACTGGCTTGGTGTTGTGACGGGGAAATCGCTTACAGGTTTGTTGCGTGTGCTCCAGGGTTTTGATCTTGAAGATATGTTTTATGTGCTGCGTACTGCCGATTGCTGCCCGTCCAAACCCCATCCGGCCATGGTGCTGGAAAGCATGCAGGAAATGGGTGTGCAGCCAAACCGGACGACGGTAGTCGGCGATGCTGTCGTGGATATCCGGATGGCGGTGAGTGCACAGGTGGAGGCGCTGGGTGTTTCATTCGGTACGCCCATGCATAGCGAACTGATGCAGGCAGGAGCTCGTGCTGTGGTAAATGATTTTACATCGTTGCTGGAACATTTCCCACCCTTGCAAGAAGCAGGAGCAAGCTCCACGATGTCAGCGTAACTTTGTTTGTAAGCTTTGAAGAAGCAAAATATCCGATCTTTGCCTGGCAAAGCCCGGAAGGATTCAGGAGTTGAATATGGCCGGAAAAGCAATCAATAAAATTCTCCGATACAGTTCTTTGGTTCTTGGCCTGGTGGTTGTCACTCTGCTCGTGGCCCCTTTCTTTATCGATGTGAACGACTATAAAAATCGGATCGAACATGAAGTGGAGAATGCGACAGGCAGGCATTTGACGATCGGAGCTGTTCAGGCTTCACTTTTTCCGTGGGTCGGGGTGCGCCTGGACGATGTGCACCTGGCCAATCGAACCGGGTTCTCCGAGCATGACTTCTTCAGTGTTCAGCGGCTGCATGTGAAATTGGCCCTGTTGCCTCTGTTGAACCGCAAGATTGAAATCAAGGAATTCGAAATATCCGAACCAAATATTTATCTGGAGCGTCATGCCGATGGTCAGAGCAACTGGGATGATTTGCTGGCTTCAGGCTCCAAAGCTGAGTCATCACCGACATCCACACCTGAGAAGAGCAAGGCCGGCGATTCCAAGCCCATGCTTGCGGCGCTAAAGGCAGAGTCATTGCGTCTGAGCGGAGGCACTCTGACATGGGTCGATCAGGCCGCGGCAAAGCCTGTGAGCATATCCGAGATCGAACTGACTCTTGATGACGTTCAGCTTGACCGGCCTGTTGCTGTATCCCTGTCGGCCAAACTAAGTGGCAATCAAGTGGGTATGCATGCGCAGGTCGGGCCGATCGGGGATATAGGCAGTCTTAATATTCAGAAGCTGCCGATTCAGGGTGATGTTCGTGCAGAAAAGCTACGCCTGATTGATTTCAGTGAATATCTGAAAGCATGGCCGCAAAACCTGGGTCAGGTGGCTGATGCTTCGGCTGATTTCACCATTCGCTTTGAGCAGCATCCCGATGGCATTCGCCTGAGTGACGGTCAAATCATGCTGGATGCAGCCCATGATTTGGCTGTGAGCTGGAAACTTGAATTGCCCTCCAGTGCACGCATGGATCTGCGCAACGCAAGTCTGACAGTGGATGGCAAGGATGTGCTCCAGGCCAAGGGTAACGTCCTTGATCTGACTACTGACCCTCGTTTTCAACTGAAGGTTTCATCTTCCGGCATACAGCGCACCTGGCTTGCGGGGATGGTCCCCGAACTCAGTGCGCTTTATGCGGGACACCCGGCCCCGTGGAATCAGATGTCGTTCGGGACGCTGATCGCCGGTGATGCCAAGCACCTGGATATCCGGGATTTGCAACTCACGCTGGATGGTGAACTGGTGCAGGTTTCAGGAGCCGTCGTTTACAGCCGTCCGGATATTCGTCTGCGCATTGCCAGTCGAGCCCTGCATCTGGACCCTTGGTTGCCGAAGCCAGGCGAAAGCACTCTAGCTTCTGCTGCCCCTGCGCCAAAGAGTGCGAATGCCAATAGCAAGCCTGCAGTTGAACCAGACCTGCGGTTCCTCACGCCATGGCGTTTAACGGCAAAAGTGGAGGTCGATGCGCTATCGGTACATGGCTTGGATATGAAAAACTTCCAGATGAATGTAACTGGAAACGATGGCAATTTCGATCTGAATCCTTTGCGTTTTAATCTTTCAGCCGGACAGGTCGTTGAAACCGCAAGTTTGAATGCAGCAGTTTTTCCGGCTCGCTGGAAGGAGTCGGTGCATGTGTCGGGCGTCATTCTGGGGCCAGTGCTTAAGTCGCTGCTGGATATGGACATGCTGGAAGGAACATTGGCCATGGACACAAGCTTCAGCGCAACCGGTTTGACCGAGGCTGCGACAAAGAGCCTGAACGGGCGTGGTAAGTTTTTGTTAAGTGATGGCAAGATACGTGGTTTTAATATTGCTGGAGCAATCAGGCGATTTACGCAACCGGGGGCTCCGAGTGAAGCACAGGAAACGGACTTCGCTCAGCTGGCAGGAAGCTTTACGGTCAGAGATGGCGTGGCCAGCAACAAGGATCTTTTCATGGCTTCTCCGCTGCTCAGGGTATCGGGAGAGGGCACGGTGGATCTCGTGCAGAAGCAACTGGATTACCATGTTAAGCCCATTGTTGTCGGGACACTGACCGGGCAGGGGGACACGATCAGTCTGCGCAAGGGACTGAGTGTGCCATTGCATATTTCCGGGCCATTTTCTTCACCGAAAATCAGGCCGGAAATCAACGCCAAGACTTTGATCGAGAATGCTCCGGCACTGCTGAATAAAAAGGGGAATCTCGGGGGCAAGCTGGGTGCAATTCTTGGCCAGCCACCTGCTAAGAAACCTTCCGATACTGCGCCACCAGCGACTTCCCCCGCAGCGCCCGCAAGTCCTGATAAGCAGATTCGCGATGCTATCGGCGGCTTATTGAAAGGGATGTAAAGCTCTTCTCATGCATATATTTGAGCATCTCAGGCTGCATCCTGAGCGTCCACAGATTCGACAGATCAGGCGCGCAGTCGAGTTTCTCAGACAGGGGCATTTTCTAGTTGTACCGACAGAAACCACCTATGCGCTAGTTTGCAGCCCCCATGCTGTTGATGCGATGGGGGCTATTCGGAGGTTGAGAGCTCTTGATGATAGCCACCTGTGGACTGTGCTGTGCTCGGATCTTTCTCAGGCGGCAGGATGCGTTCGCATAGATAATAAGGCGCATCGATTGCTGAAGCGCTGTCTGCCTGGACCGTATACTTTTATTCTGCCGGCAAGTTCGATGTTGCCAAAGCGCATTTTCGGAAAGCGCCGCGATGTCGGCATTCGTATTCCACAACATGAAGTATGCAGATCCTTGTTGCAGGAATACGGAGATATTCTCCTGACTACAACATTTGCCTTTCCGCAGGATACGGAGCCTGCCCATGATGCGGATGATTTTGTGGATCGCATCAAACACCTTTCCTGCGCTGTTCTGGATGCAGGGTGGTGTGGTTTGGTACCGACAACAGTCGTGGATTTGTGTGCTGAAGAGCCTCTGCTGGTGCGCGAGGGGTTGGGTGAATGGCCTGCCTGATGGTGCCAGTTTGAATCATACAGGCTAGCATGTGGGTTTGAATCGAATGGAGGTGGGCGAATGGTTGAAAGAGTTTTTGAATGGATTCTGTGGAACAGCCGGTTTGTTGTAATCCTTGCCGTGATTTCGTCGATGCTTGGCATGCTGATATTGTTTGCGCTGGCCGCCGAGGGAATGGCCCATCTGGCTTGGGAATATGTTCAGATCACCCTGTTTGGCGTCCATACCTCGACAGACTTTCATGTTGAAGCCGTCGGCTTGATAATTTCGGCCATCGACGATTTTCTTCTCGGCACTGTCCTGCTTATCTTTGCACTTGGCATGTATGAACTCTTCATCAGCAAGATTGACATCGCCGAGAATGACGCGAGTGCCAACAATATCCTCCTTATTCATAGCCTGGATGACCTCAAGGATAGGCTCGTCAAAGTCGTGCTGATGATCCTGGTCGTGGCATTTTTCAAGAATGTGCTGCATGTGACCTTCGATAATCCACTCAACATTTTATATATGGGTGGAGGCATTCTGATGGTGTCTCTGGCGACATATTTTTCCCACAAATCCGGCCAGAAGCACTGATCATTTGTCGTAAACCAAGGCCATGAACCGACGCGGATTCTTCAGGCGAGCCCTGGATGTAGCTCTCTTTGTTGCGACTCTGGGTGCCGTGGCAGTCTCTTTTGCCGATGCTTTGCCTGAGTGGGTAACGCTGGTTGTGCTACTTTCTTTTGTGGTGATGTTTTTCATCCGCTGGTGGCTGGATGACGATCGCCGTGTCTGGATGAAATCCAACTGGTTTGATCTGGCACTGGTTGTGCTGCTTTCCTCGCCAGTGTTGCGGATGCTGGTTGCTTTGAGGGTGGCAGGGCTTGCTCCTGCACTAAAGATAGGAGCCCTGATTCGCGCAAATCGACATCGATTGCTAAAGCTTATTGTCATTTCGGGAGAAAGCCTGCCAGGGGCGCTGGCGCTTGTTTTTGGCATTGTGTTTTTCTTCGGGGCTTCGGTATTCGGCCTGGAGCATGGGCATAACCCCCAGTTTGCAGAGCTGCAGGATGGCTTGTGGTGGGCATTTGTGACATTGACGACCGTAGGGTATGGCGACATCGTGCCTGTCACATCAGGTGGCCGTATGGTAGCCGTCATCACGATGGTGTTCGGAATAGCCGTTTATTCGCTGTCCATTGCCAATTTAACAGCGTTTATTGCGCGTACCAAGGTCGCAGCTGCGGAAGCCTCTGCCAAGAAGGATCAGTCGGCGAACTGATTAACGGCAGTCTCTCTTTCTTTCTAAAGCGTGTTTCTTTTCCATGCAGGGATGTTTTTTTCTGTTCCCCTGAATGCAATAATCTGATGTTAGGACTATGATGTTCAAAGAGCGGACTACTGAGCAGGGGAAATCAAATGCGAAAACGGGTTGTTGAGCAAGATGGTCAGAAAGATTCAGAGGCAGATTACAACTGGTTGAATCTTGAAAGACTGGCGCAAGCGGAGATTTCCTCCGAGGCTGAAGGATACCCGGTCGAATCGGCTTTAATTCCGAAAGCTGATTCATATTGGCAGGCTGCAAACGCAGGCGAACAAACAATCCGCTTGTTGTTTGATTCACCGCAAAAAATCAGTCTGATTCGACTGCTGTTTAAGGAAGAGCATCAGGAAAGAACGCAGGAATTTGTTTTGCGCTGGTCGCCCGATGGGGTGACTTTTCATGATATTGCCCGCCAACAATATAATTTCAGCATGCCGGACTCGACTCTGGAACTCGAAGGCTACAGCGTGGATCTGGACGGTGTGGTTGCTCTGGAGCTGCGCATTATCCCGAACATCAGTGGTGGCGATGCCCGGGCATCGCTGGCCGAATGGCGAATCGCTGCATGACCGTTGTAGAGAGTCGAGGGAATAAAAAAGGACCTACGTTTCCGTAAGTCCTTGATATTAGTGGTGGGCAGGGAGGGAATCGAACCCCCGACACGAGGATTTTCAGTCCTCTGCTCTACCGACTGAGCTACCTGCCCATTAAGGCCTTCATCGGCGAGCGCGGATTATGGTTTAAAGCGTCGAGGATGCAAGCGTCAATTTTCACTTAAACAACCAGAAAGATTGCAGGAAAGAACAAACCCATCACGCTGCTGAATCGGCAGCATGATGGGCTGATATATATAATCCGCTCTAGAACTGAACGCGATAATGTGGATCCAGCCAGCATTGGGGCAGCGCTTCTCCTGAAGGAAAAACAAGGCTGCTTTTCTTCACCTCAACCGGATCGCCTACTTCCTCCCCAGCCTGATAACGCACCCGTACAGTTGCCGAATGAGGATCGGTCAGTTCTTTAACTTCAAGGACCTGAGCGAGATCGTCATTGCCTGCATTTTTGACAAACATATCGGACTCCTTTTGCTCTCAGCTTGAGAGGCTTATACGTTCAGTAAAGCAAATGCCGGCGTATTTGTCCATGCTGACCTATTCGTTTGGTACCAACAGGACAACATCAATGCGGCGGTTTTTGGTCCGGCCCTCAGCCGTTTCATTGTTGGCGATTGGATGATCCTCGCCAAACCCGACTGCGCTGACCTCATGTGGATTTTCGCCCATACGTTCGGCCAGATATTCCTTAACAGCTGCCGCGCGGCGCTCTGAAAGGGCCTGGTTGTATTTGTTTGATCCCATGAAGTCGGTGTGTCCCTCAACCCGAACCGGGCGTTTAGGGAAGATATCAATCGATTGGAGGACATTGTCCAGCAGCGCATAGGTGTCCGGCGGGATGACAGCACTGCCGCTGCGGAAATTAAGCGACTTCAGACGCAGGATCACTTCAGCATCCGGCGTCAGCAGGATTTCCACGGCTTTCGGATCAAACAGCTTGGTCAGGCGTTTGATCTTGGCCTCGGCTTCGCGCTTGAGTTGCAACTTGAGCCTGATATCGGCCATGTCGGACAGTTCACCCTCATACTTGGCCAGCTTCTGGCTTAGATCCTTCACCTGTGCATCCGAATCTGCGAGGCGGGCTTCATAGTTCGTCTTCATGTCATCGACACCCTGTTTCAGCAGGACCAGCTGTTCTTCCGGGGTCTGTGAGCGATTCAGCTGGATGCCCAGAGCTTCGCCGAGCATTGCCAGGCGTGCATCCTCAGCATCCATCCATGTTTCGATTGCTTCGGGGCTGCGGTTCAAATCCGTGCCCAGGCTTGAAATACGCATGGCCCGTTTGGCTGACATCACTCCCTGCTGCGATAACGCATAGGCCTGAGTCTGTGCATCGGGATCATCCTTGATCAGTTTTTCCAGTTTTTTCTGGTACTCAGTGGCATTATTGAGTGCCTTCGGAGAATAATCCCTCGCCTTGACCCGACGCGCGCCGGCGATGGTCTTGGAAATCGGCCGAACAAACTGCTCGCGTGCTGCCACCACCTGGGCGGCATGCAGGGTGGTGCGGGCATTCTTGGCATCACGCTGGGCCTTGCTCAGATTGCCGCTCTCAGCTGCTTCGACGACCTGCATGAATTCTTTTTCGGAACGTTCCGCAAGATCGTCACGCACATATTCGGAACCGGCAAGCTGCAAGCGATCACGCGACTCAACTAGTCCGGAAAACTGTTCACTGAAATTCTGGGCGCTGGTTGATGCCTGAGTTGCCTGAATATTGGCGGTGTCCAGCAATTGGACAATTTCATCCGCATTGCCATTACTGGATAGCAGTGCTTTTGCTTTTTCCAGGTTTTCCCGGGCGCTTTGATAATGCTCGGGAGAAAATTCTGCGGCACGAAGCTGTTCGGCTTCGGTGATCGCAGTCTGAACCTTTTCCAGTGAAGCTGCCTCAGCAGACAGGCAAAACGCCATTGCCAGAACGGCTATTATAAAAGTACGCATCAACATCATATTTCCTTCCTTATCCGGGCCACTAAGGGCCACCAGATTAAAATTTTAGGATGTTGCTCTAAAGATAGAAGCGTCCACCCAGCCAGCACATGAACCTTTGGGAATCTCAATATCAGGTGCATTGATGATGTAATGCGCCTCACAAAGAGTAAATCCCTGACAAGGCGAACTATAGCATGTTTTTCTCATGCGATGTAAATCGTACGCTTGCCTATTTAAAGAAATATTTGCGGTAAAAAGCGAGTTCGGCAATGGATTCGCGGATGTCCGTCAGGGCCAGATGCTCCGCCTTTTTGCGCGGCGCCCTGATGCTTGGATACCAGCGGCTTCCCAGTTCCTTGATAGTGCTGACATCAATATTCCTGTAATGCATCCATGCCTCCAGTTTCGGCATATAGGGAACCAGGAAACGACGATCTTGATGGATGGAGTTGCCGCACAGAGGCGATGTCTTTTCCGGCACGAACTTCTGAATGAAAGCCAGGGTTTGATCCTCTGCTTCACTCATGTTTATGGTGGATGCCCGGACCCTTGCTGTCAGGCCGGATCCACCATGGTGCTCTTTGCACCAGTCGTTCATCGCCTCCAATACGGAGTCGGGCTGGTGAATCGCAAGGCTCGGCCCTTCGGCGACGATATTGAGATCCCCATCAGTAATAAGGGTGGCTATTTCAAGGATCGTGTCCACTTCCGGATCAAGTCCGGTCATTTCAAGATCCATCCAGACCAGATGCTGGTGGGAAAGTGTCGAGGCTATTTTGTTCTTGTTGGTCATAAGGCAATCCTAAACTGTTGTGAGTCCAATGGCATGTGCAAGTTCCATGGTCTGTGTATCGGCCCGATGCAGGTGAACCGGTGCAAAAGACCAGGCTCGCCGGACGGGATAATGTCGACGATAAGTGGCAAATGCTGTTGCAAGTTGCTGCTCGGGTAATATAGCCCACGCCTTCATTGTCATGGAATCGCGCTGCAGCGGGCATAATAGCGATGCGGCTCTATGCACATTCACAAATGCATCGTCGATGCATTCAATATCCATCGACTTCTGGGATGCAGGCAGACTATCGCGCAGCCCCCATGTGGGGGAGATGCCCAGCCAGCCACACAGTGCACGGTAGATGTACAGGGTGTTGGCCGCTTTGCCGTCCAGCGAGTGGCCGGCAATATGAGGGGTCGTAATGGCCATGCGAGGATGACCCAGCAAGCGTGCCGACACCCCTGGCTCATGTTCCCAGCAGTCAAGTGCGGCAAATCGTTCATGGCTTCCATCCAGCCATTCGCAAAGCGCCTCATTATCCACGCAGGCCCCGCGGGCGGCATTGATAATGCCTTCTCCCTGAAAACGCTGTAGTTGATATTGATCCAGTAAATGCACGGTTTTGTCCTGCCCCTGGCGAATCAGTGGCGTGTGCAGACTCAATAGGTTTGCCTGGGTCAGCATGGTATCGAGGCTGGAGAATCCTTCGCCGCCCTCGCTGCGTGCACGGGGCGGGTCATTGATCAATACATTCATGCCCATGGAGCGACAGTGCTGAGCAAGAGCGTTGCCGATGCGACCGGCACCGATGATGCCAATAGTGGTTTCCGGAATGTCGATACAATTCCTGATATGGAGATCCAGCAGTACCGTCAGCATGTACTCTATGACCGAGCCAGTAGATGAACCTGCTGCATTGGCAAAGGTGATATCCTTCTCCTGCAGGTATGCCTTGTCATAATGATCGTCCCCGATGGTGGCTGTGGCGGCAAAGCGAACGGGAGTTCCTGCAAGCAGGTCGCCATTCACTCGTGTGGCAGAACGCGTCAGGAGAACATCCGCATCGGCGAGAGCATCGCGAGTGATATCCTTGCTTTCCAGTGCATGCAGGGTGACGTCGCATCCCGACAAGGACATGCATGCCGATTTCAGCCCCCAGATATGGGCGTCGGCAACAATGGTAAGTGGTTTGGTTACAGGCATGTTATAAGGGTTGCTTCGCAAAGTGGTGGAGTTTTGCTGTTGTCCAAGAGCCTGACCATTCCAGAGGGTAGTAGAACTTTCAGGATGCTGTATCGCGTATGCGGGCAATCATGCCTGTGCTGGAGTGGCCATCCAGAAACGGAATAACGATCACGTCACCGCCATTCCGGCGGACTTCCATCGCGCCAACAATGTCGTCCGGCCTATAGTCGCCACCCTTCACTAATATATCCGGCATCAGCGATTTAATCAGATTCAATGGTGTGTCTTCAGAGAAAGGCACAACCATATCCACAGGCTTCAGTGCAGCGAGCATGCAGGCACGATGGTCTATGTCGTTTACGGGACGAGACGGACCTTTGAGGCGTCGAATCGAGTCATCATCATTCAGGCCGACAATGAGAAAGTCACCGAGGGCTCTGGCTGCCCGAAGGTAATGGACATGGCCCGGATGCAACAGATCGAAACAACCATTGGTGAAAACGATGCGCTTTCCTTGTCTGCGCCAGATTGCAACCTGTGCCTGCGCCTGACTCAAAGGCATGAGCTCCGTCATGGCTTGCCCGACTTCATCAGATCAACAACGCCTGTTACACCATCGACCAGTTTGGCGATCTGCACGGCCCGTTGACGGTGCTTGGGTAGATTCACAACACCCTGCAGGTAAACCTTGCCGTCGACGGTTTCCACATGAATGGTAAAGCCCGAAATCTCCCTGTCATCCCAGAGCTTGGCTTTCACTTGAGATGTGATCCAGGTGTCTGAAAAAACTCCGGAGATTTGCGGTGATCCGATTTTCAGTTCGGACTGAACATCTTTGACGCCGCGGATTAATGAGGTGATGTGAATGGCGCGATCAATGTGTTGCTGAGTCGGCAGATAACCGGTCAGGGTAGCAGTCCCTTCGATGACCTCGACGCTGATCCAACGGGAAGGCATATCCTTTTCCAGTATCAGGCGGGTATCGATTTTTGTTGCTATGGCCGAGTCATCCAGATGCTGGGTAAAGGAGCGCTCATCGTTCATGGAACTGCCAGCAACAGTCGTTCCCCCGACGATGGCCGTGGCGAGACAGCCGGGCAAGGCAAGCATGATCAGGCCAAGATAAAGAAATGAAAATCTGTGCATGAAGAACTCCAGGAAAAGGTTGGTGTCGCGTTTAACGCAGGTCGTCACCGATGGATTCGAGTACTGCCGCAAACAATAAGGGAAGAAGTAGTTCATCCGGACCGCAAAGACAGAAAGACTCTCCATCGGGTCGCGACAGCTGCGACATGATATCGGCAATCGCGCCGGTGCCGGCATCCGGGTCAATCACTGCCGATGTGATTTTTTCGATATTTTTACCAAGATTTTTTGCGGCCCCCAAGGCTTGCAAAAGGGCGCGGGGAAGAATCGCGCTGGAAGCAATATTCAGCACCACACCATTGCTGGCCACTGCAAGCATGCCTGCCAGCAATCGAAAATCAATCATACCGGCAGCACCCAGAGACTCACCGTGTGCCGAGCGATGCATAACAAAAGAATCGGCTCCGATGGCAGGCAGGACAGCCAAGGGGACACCGTACCGATAGGCGGACGCGACGACTGAGTGATCAAGATGTTCTAATTCTTCGTCCTGCAGTTTCAAGCCCACGCTCTGGCCGATCCCCATGTTTTCCACGGCACCAAAGTTGATGGCCTCATTAATGAGGCTGCCAGTTTCCTCGGTCACGCAGAGCGCACCATCATCCAGCTCCCGGTCGCGTACGCTTACTGTGCGGCCGGAGAGGGCGATTTCGACATCCTGCTGCAAGGCTGCACCTGTCAGCACCAGCCCTGAAATAATCTTCTGCTCGATCAGGCGGCAAATCATCGGACCAAGGCCCGAGTCAAACACATGCCCGCCACAGGCCAGAATGACCATGTGCTTGTGCCGGTGTGCAGAGACGATGGTATCGCGCAGGCGGAACAGGTCGCCCGAGCAGCCGAGGTTTGGCAGGCTGCAGAGGAAATCACCGAAGCTGCCGCCCGACTTGAACGGAGCCCCGAAATCCTGCTCGTCGCTATCGACCTTGCGTTTGGCCAGCGGTACGGTTTTCAATGACGAAAAAGATAAAGGCTTGATGCTCATGGTTTTCCTCCGAACAGGGTGGTGTCGACCAGAGAACAAAGAATATGCAAACAGGTGATGTGCATCTCCTGAATGCGGGCGGTCGATTCATGCGGAATGTTGATGTTAAGATCAACGCTTGTCCGCGATCCCAGAGCACCGCCATTTTTGCCGGTCAGGGCGATGGTGCGCATACCGATTTTGGCTGCCATGTCCGCCGCTTCACATACATTGGGCGAGGCACCACTTGTTGAAATGGCCAGCAGGACATCGCCCTTGCGTCCCAGAGCTTCAACCTGACGGGAGAATATCTGAGCGAAGGAAAAATCATTGGCGATGCTGGTAATGACAGAGGCATCATGGGTGAGTGCCACGGCCGCCATGCCTGGCCGGTTGATTTCAAAACGGTTCACCAGTTCCGCCGCAAAATGCTGCGCATCAGCTGCGGAGCCACCATTGCCGCAGGCCAGAACCTTGCCGCCGGAACGAAGGCATTGCACCAGCATCTCGCCTGCTTCTCCAAGAATATCGGGAAGTGTCTGCATGCACTGCTGGCGGAGGTCGATGCCATCCTGCATGGCCTGATGAATGATCTTCTGCATGGGGATACCCTACTTATCTTATGATGTCTTTCATATGTTCAATGTGCGGCGGCAGCCATGTCGGCAGCCCGGGCCGGGGTGTGAGAATGATTAAATCGAAACGGCATTGCAATCCTACAGCTTCCGGGTGTTGCCCCATCCATGCGAGTGCTGCGGATTGCAGGCGAGTGCATTTGTTTTCGGATACCGCCAGCAGGCCTGATTCCCGCGACTTGTGTGCTTTAACCTCGATAAACACCAGCAAATCGCCCCTTCTGGCCACGATGTCCAGTTCGCCTCGTGCCAGCCGCAGGTTCCTGCCCAGAGTGCTGTAGCCACGAAGTTGCAGGTACTCGCAGGCACGACCCTCGCCGCTTCGCCCCTTGGCTGTACTCATGTCGTCAGAGTGTATGATCCGGATTCAGTCATTGCTGCCGATCATCAATGCATAGACGCGTGATTTAGCAACATTCAGCGTGCTGGCGACTGCTTTGGCGCGTGCAGAGGGAGGAAGCTCCAGCATCGAGGGTCCGGCCAGACAGGCGATGATCTGCTCATCATTAACAACTTCATTGCTTTTGTCCGCCGGTTCGATAATGACAACGATCTCGCCGCGCGGCGGCAGCCGTTCGAAATGGGCAATGAGCTCATCAGCCGTGCCGTTCACAAATTCCTCGTGCAATTTGGTCAGTTCGCGGGCCACACATACCTGGCGGTTTTTTTCCAGCAGGGCGCCCATATCGCCCAGCGTAGCAAGCAGACGACGGGGGGATTCGAGAATAATCGAGGATTCCGGGGACGCTGCGATCTCGGCGAGTTCCGTGCGGCGTGCTTTGCCACTGCGGGACAAGAAGCCGGCGTAGCGGAAATGATCGGTCGGCAGGCCTGCAGCGCTAAGTGCCGTGATAATGCTGCAGGCACCGGGGATTGGAACCACCCGGATATCTGCTGCACGCAGTTTTTGCACAAGCCGGTAGCCTGGATCGGAAATCAGCGGCGTGCCGGCATCGGAAATCAGAGCGATATTTTCGCCGCCCTGCAGCCGGGAAAGCAAAGCATCAGCCATGGCAGACTCGTTGTGTTCATGCAGGGCAAACATCGGGGTGTCGATGCCGTAATGCTGCAACAGTTTGCGGCTGGTTCTGGTGTCCTCTGCGGCAATGGAGTTGACCTGCTTCAGCGTTTCGATGGCGCGGTAGGTCATGTCGGCCAGGTTGCCGATGGGGGTGGCGACGACGAACAGTTGGCCGCAATCACTTTGATGTTTAGTCTGCGATGTCATGTTCAGGCCAAGTTATCCTCGGGCGCATGTCGCCGCAATAGAAGATCGTCATATCCGGCAGGGCTTTCGCCTGCTTGTACTTGGTTTATTGACCATTGGCCTGCTGGTCGGCTGTGGACCCAAGAAGCCGGGGCAGATGATGGAGAAGCCCGTGCAGAGCTTCACACGCCTGGCGCCGCCGCCTGAGACTGCAGCCGAAATTCAGACGCTGATGCTGCGCGCCAGATCCGGTGAGGATATTCAACCGATCTTTGCCGAATTCGACAGGCTGGTGCTTGAAGGTGAGCCATTGATCAGCGAAGAGGCAATGTTCCGCAAGGCTCAGCTGATGCTTGAATTGCAGTTGCCGGATGCTCTGGAGGCTACGCAGGCGGTTATCGGGCAGTATCCGGATCATGCGTTGGTTCCGTATGCGCATTTCTGGCTGGCTAAATACTGGATGGGTCTGGATGAATCCGAGCGGGCGCTGGAGGAGATGGGCAAGGCGCTGGGGCATGCACGCCTGACCCGCGAACTGGCGGATCAAATGCTCTCGCTTGGCTCGTCACTGGCGCTTGATGTGCCGGAAAAGGATGCCATGAACTGGCTGATGACTGCGGCCACCGTGGACCAGGGGGGGCGTGACAGCTGGCTCAGGCTGGCGGCGCGGCGAGCCTCACCTGCAACTATCGAGCTAATACATGCGGATGGATCATTGCCAGTGGAGCTGATGGCCAGTTTTGACCTGCATGCTGCGCGCAAATATCTGATGGTCGGGGATATGGCTGCTGTGAGACAGATTGCCAGCCTGTTGGGAACCTATCTACCCACGAGCCCAGAGGCAGCCCAGGTAAGTGCGTGGGCGACCGGTGAAATGCATGAGGCCCGTATCGGCGTGATGCTCCCGTTGAGTGGTGAATACGCACGTTATGGAGAGGGGGCTCTGCGCGGTATTCGTATGGCATTAGCGGGGATGATTTCGGGTGAGAAGGTATCCTTGCTTGTAGAAGATACCGGGGGCAACGCCGATCAGGCGGTTCAGGCCTATCAGCGTCTCGAGAGTGAGCATATCGATATGATAATCGGACCTTTGCTGGCCGATTCAACACAAGCCTTGCTGCCGCACCTGCGATCGGACCTGCCTGTCCTCAGCCTTACCGGGCGAACGGATCTGGTAAGTGCTAGCCCGGCCTTGTTCACACATACGCTGTCGCCGTTGGCTCAGGTTGAATTCATGGCGCGCTATACCTGGCAGCAGGGTGCCCAGCGCGTTGTCATCATCGCCGATGATGACAATAACGGTATGCTGCTCGAAGCGGCCCGGTTCAAGATGGCATTTGAAGCCCTTGGCGGCGAGGTTATGGAAACACTGAAGCTGCAACCGGGTTCTCTCGATTACCGGAGCAGTTTGCGTCAGTTGCGCTATGAAACGGATGATGAGGAGCTCCTCGCCGAACTTGATGAAGATATGGCCCTGCTGACGCCGGAAATGGATTTTGAAATCACCATGCCTGTGCATTTTGACGCGATGTATATGGCGATGGAGGGCAAGAAGGTTGCCCTGATGGCCGGGCAGCTGGCTTTTACCGGCATTACCGATGTTCCCATTTACGGAAGCAGCCGCTGGCTGGACGGCCATCTGCTCGATGACCGTGGCCGCTATCTGTCGCGAGTCCGTTTCGCCGGCAGCAATGCTGTGACAGGCAGGGATGATAGCGCCATGCGGCAACTGAACTTCATGTACCGCGAGGCATGGGGTGTAGGCAAGCCATCGGAACTTACGGCACTGGCCTATGATACACTGCTGATCGCAACTGTTATGACGAGCAGGCTTGGCCTGAAGGGTAAAGGCATTATCCGTGAACTGCACGATATCGAAGGGTTCCCGGGGGTCACCGGCCATGTCCGCTTTGATGGAGCGGGCGTTGGGCAGAAAATGCTCGATGTGTATGGCATCATGAAAGGCAAAATAGTCCCGGCAGGATAAGTTGCAGACATGCAGGTGTATTTGAATCATCTGATTGATTTTTTTGATCTATGGGGTGTTTGGATTGTAACGGGCTCTGCGCTCTTGACCCTGACTGGTATCGCCGCAATTCCTTATATGATCTCCCATATTCCGGAAGATTATTTTACGCACCACGGCCGACATCGAATAGGTCAGGGAACGCGCGGTCCATTGTTGCAGTTCACGATTGTGAGTTTGAAAAACCTGTTGGGAATCTTAATGCTTTTGGCTGGCATTATAATGCTTTTTGGCCCAGGCCCAGGCCTCATAACCATTCTTTTTTCTCTAATGATTATAGATTTTCCTGGTAAATATCGTATGGAGTGCTGGATTATCAATCGCCCGCTAGTTCTGCATCAGATTAATGCGATGCGTGTGAAACGTGACTTGGCTCCTTTGAAGCCAGTCGGCAAGTAAATCTCCTCTACGCCAGTTTATCGTCGGCAACGTGGTAGTTCGGATCTTCCTTGATGTTCACTTCCACCAGATCGGCGGCTGTGTTCAGCAGGTCGCGGCATTCCGGACTCAAGTGGATCAGGTGCAGGTTTTTCCCGGCAGCTTTATAGCGCTCGGCGAGATTGTCGATGGCCTCGATGGCGGAATGATCGGCGATGCGTGACATGGCGCAGTCGATGTATACATCATCGGCATCGCTCTCGGGGTCAAACAGTTCAGCAAAGCGATGTGCGGAGGCAAAGAACAGTGGTCCGTGCACCTTGTGCACCCTGACCCCATCCGGGCGGGTTTCGCTGATCAAATAAATATGTCGCGCCTGCTTCCAGGCAAACACAAGGGCTGTGGCGATGACGCCGACAATCACGGCGGTGGCCAGATTGGTGAATACGGTAACGACTGCAACAAGGATGCCGACAAAGGAATCTTCGCGCGGAACCTTGTTCAGCAGATTGAAGCTGCCCCATTCAAAGGTGCCGATCACCACCATGAACATCAGGCCGACGAGCGCAGCCACAGGCACCATGGCGATCAGGCCGGATGCAAACACGATGAAAATGAGCAGGAACAATGCGGCTGCAATGCCGGAGAGATTGCGCAGGCCGCCCGATGACACATTGATCATCGTCTGGCCGATCATGGCGCAGCCGCCCATGCCGCCGAAGAAACCGTTGACCGCGTTGGCCACGCCCTGGCCGATGGATACCCGGTTTCCCTGGCCGCGTGTGCCGGTCATTTCATCGACGACCGTCATCGTCAGCAGGGATTCGATCAGGCCGACGCCGGCCAGAATGAATGCGTAGGGCAGGATGATCCAAAGGGTTTCAAGATTCATGGGCACAGCGGGCAAATGGAAAGTCGGAAAGCCGCCGCTGATATCGGCAATGTCGCCCACCGTTTTGGTGTCGACGCCACCGAATATCACAATCAGGCTGATGGTGATAATGGCCGCCAGGCCGGAAGGAATGGCGCGGGTGAATTTGGGAAGGAAGAACATGATGGCCATGGTCAGGGCCACGAGCCCGAGCATGGTGAACAGCGGAGGGCCGGATAACCATTGCAACATGCCATCGGTGCCGGCGGCCTTGAAGTGATCCATCTGGGCAAGGAAAATAACAATCGCCAGCCCATTTACAAAGCCCAGCATCACAGGGTAAGGAACCATGCGAATGTACTTGCCGAATTTCAGGCCGCCGAATGTAACCTGCAGGAGTCCGGTCAGCACAACGGCGGCAAACAGATATTCCACGCCATGCTGCGATACCAGTGCCACCATCACTACGGCCATGGCGCCGGTAGCGCCGGAAATCATGCCCGGGCGGCCGCCAATCAGGGATGTGAGCAGGCCCATCAGGAACGCACCATACAGTCCGACCAGAGGATTCACGCCGGCCACAAAAGCAAATGCAACGGCTTCCGGTACCAGCGCAAGGGCGACCGTCAGGCCGGAGAGGATGTCATCTTTGGATTTGGCGGCGTGGTCGTAGTAAAGCTGAAACATCGGGACTCCTGATAGTGATGGGGCTTGAGTGCGGGAGGTGGCAGACTAGCGGCGAGCGCCGTTATCTCAAGGTGAGGGCTGAAACCCCCGGTTGCAGGAATCCTTCACTGCATTGATTTCGACGCCGGGGTGAAATCACAGTAAGCTGTGTTTTTTCTATTGTGAGGTGCAGAGATCAGCGAAGCGAAGTTTCAGGAGCAGGTCGTGTTATCGGGGCCGTTTTATCGCGGTGGCAGTCGTCTGCGTATCGCGCTGGTCGGCCAGCCCAACAGCGGCAAGACGACGCTGTTTCACGCCGTGGCCAGTACCAGCATTGACCATGGTCAACTGGCCGGCACTGACAAGGACTACCAGCGTTGCACGGTTCAGATTGGCATGGATGAAGCCGAACTTGTTGACCTGCCGGCTATGTATTCGCTGCAGAACCTGCATGGAGATGATCTCGAAGGTTTGAAATACCTGCTCTGGGGTGATACCAGACCAAAGATTTCGGTGCATGAGGGGGGAGAGCCGCCGGCGCCTTTTTCGCGTCCGGATATGTTGATTCATATTGTGGACGCCAGTTCCCTGGATCGGCATCTGCAATTAACCCTGGAGCTCATTGAACTGGGCCTGCCCATCGTTATGGGCCTGAACATGATGGATGAGGCAAGGCGCAAGGGTGTGAAGATTGATGTTCCTGCTCTGGAAAGGGAGCTGGGCATTCCCGTCGTGGACATGACTGCGATCAAGGGTATCGGCATTTCCAGACTGTTTGAGCGCGCCGTACAGGCCGTACGTGAAGTGGCTTGTCCACTGCCACAGCCGTCCGGCGAGCATTTGCGTATCTGGGGCGAGAAACTGCATCAAGCTGTGGACAAGCCGGTGATTCGAGAGGCTTTCCGGGTGCCGCAGCCGTTCATGATTCGTCAACTCAAGCAGGCAGATGATTATTTCTGCACGGAACTTGCTTGCCATTTCCCGGTTGTTGCGAAAGAAGTGACGGCTATCCGTCGAGAGGCCGATGTCGCATTGCCGCGGCCGCTGGCTGAAGAAGTGGCGGCAGATTATCAGCATCGCGCCGCAGACCTTTTCCACAAAATCGCTGTCTTAACACATCGTTCGACTACGATCACCTGGGAGGATCGGCTCGATGCCGTTTTCCTGCATCCGCGCTGGGGCCTAGTTGGCAGCCTCGGCATGTTTGCATTGGTGCTTTTCGTGGTGTTTGAGGTCAGTGCCGGTATTGATGCCCTGACCTCGGCCCGGCTGGCCGAGCTAGTTTCCCAATGGCAGCCATCAAGTACAGCCGGGGTTGTGAGCCGGGCAGTGCTTGACGGGCTTGTCGGCCTGCTTGGTATTGTTGTGCCCTATATGCTGCCACTGGTATTGATGCTGGTGTTGTTGGAGGAATCCGGCGTCATGCAGCGCGTAGCCTTTGTTGTGGATCGTTTTTTTCACTATATCGGCCTGCACGGCAAGGTGGCGGTGCCATTTCTGCTTGGGCTTGGCTGCAATGTGCCAGCGATTGCAGCCACCAGAAGTGTCGTTTCCGGGCGCGATCGTATTGTTGCCTCGCTTCTGATCACATTTGTTCCATGTTCGGCACGCTCGGCCATCATTCTGGCGCTCGGCGGCAAGTATCTTGGGGGAATTGGTATTTTCGGCATCTTCATGCTGAATCTCCTGATTATTGCACTGCTCGGTAAATTGCTGGTTAAGCGCTATCCCGATATCAGCCCCGGTATTATCCAGGAGATTCCGGCCTATGCATTGCCCAGACTTCGCTCGGTACTGCATGCCACATGGCATCGGACCCGGGACATCCTGACCATCGTTACTCCGCTTCTGGTCGGTGGTTCCATCGTGCTTGCACTGCTACATCATGTTGGTGCTGATCTATGGATCAATCAGGCGCTGATGCCGGTCAGTGTATGGGCTCTGGGCCTGCCTGTGGTGCTGGGTGTACCGATTCTTTTCGGTGTGCTTCGTAAGGAGCTCTCGCTTCTGATGATTTATCAGGCCCTCGGCACATTTGAGGTCGGCACTGTTCTGGATTGGATACAGATCAGCACTTTCCTTGTGTTCTTGATGTTTTATGTGCCCTGCATTTCCACCTTTGCCGTGATGTTGAAAGTGATCGGCCGGCGTGAAGCCTTTTTCTCCATAGCGTTGTCTATTGGCGTGGCGCTGGTTTGCTCCATGGCGGTTCGGTTTGCGCTTGAGGGCTGGCGGCTTCTGGTTTAGTTACGTTTACAGTGGCGAAAGTTGTTCCCGCACCGGCGAGTCACTAGGCTCTCTGCGCCGGACCAATGACAGATTATTATTTGCAACCCGATGGAGAGACATGTGCAATCAGATGCAGGAATGACATTGAGGCATTGCCCATTATGCGAGGCTGATAATCAGTCCGGACCTGCAGTGCATCAGCAGGGTCAATGGGAAGTCAGGCAGTGCGCCTGCGGCATGGTGTATCTGGAGAACCCGCCGCCCTATGTCGATTTCGAGGAAACCTATGCATGGGACAAGACATCCGTCGCCGAGCGCGAGGAACGGCAGCAGCGCGAACCTGTACTGCAGGCTGTCAGCGATGTGATCAAGGCTGTTCGTCGCAATGTATTCAAGCGCGATAAACTCGGCGATCTTATCCGGCGTCATTTTATGCCGGGTAATGTGGTTGATGTCGGTTGTGCAGCCGGTAACTTTTTGCTGCAGCTGGATAGGCAGTATATTCCGTTCGGCATCGAAATATCGAAGGCGCTGGCGGCTGCGGCAAATGATGCGGTCCAGCCTCGTGGCGGTCGTGTGGTGCAGGCGGCAGCGGTGGATGGTTTTGCCAAGTTCGGGGATGAAAAGTTCAGCGGCGTCATTATGAGTTCATTTCTGGAACATGAGGTTCAGCCGAAGCAATTGCTGGAGCAGTGCGCCGGTCACCTTGCCGAGGATGGGCGGGTGATTATCAAGGTTCCCAACTACGGTTGTTTCAATCGTACCGTGCGCGGCGAACGCTGGTGCGGCTTCCGCTACCCGGACCATGTCAATTATTTTACCCCTGAGACATTGGTACAAATCTGCCGTGAGGCCGGTTTGTCGATTATCAGTTTCGGCTGGAATGACCATCATCCGGTTTCCGATAATATGTGGCTGGTCGCAGGCAAGGCGGCATGATCGTGGCGCCCGCCTTGTTTGCAGATCTGTGAAGCCTGAGGATCCACCAGCAAGCATTTCCAAAGCCCTGCTTGAGTGGGTGGACAAAAATGCGGGGCTTGAAAAGCTCTGCCAGCGGGGCGGCTGGCCGGATGGGGAAACCCTGCGAATCGAGGTGTGCAGCCGCACCGATAGCGAGATGATTGCCGATATCTATTTCGAAGAAGTAATTCAGGAGATGTCGGAGTGTGTACCGTGCCGGGATGCGCGTTGCGGCCAGTTTTCCATCACCTTCGATGCTGAAGGCGCACCTGAATCCATTCGCTTGCTGTTCCCGATGTGAATTCGGACATGTTTCCCGTTCATCCAAAGCGGTGCTTCCCATGTGTACTTGCGAGATGAGGTTGAGGGGATGAGCGGTGGTTGGGGATGTCCGCATGAGGCAGACGGCAAGTGCCGCAGGGTGCAGGGGCGTGACTGCAATCCCGGTATGAAGGGGTGTGTGCTGTCCGGGCGTTTTGCTTTCAGCACGGATGAGAAGAACCGCACCGAGCGCCAGAAGCAGAAACTGCGTAAGCAGGAAGAGCCGCAGGGCGAATAAAGTTTGAGCCCTTTCCCGAATCGGATTTACCATAAAAAAAGAGCCCCGGTCGGGGCCCTTTTTGTCGGCGGGATGATTACTCCCGAGGTTGTTGCTTGTTGCCGGTGATCATGGCGCGAACAAGATTTTCACGGTGCAGCAGGCTGGAGGCAGCGACGCCGCCCAGATGCAGGACAATCAGCAGTAGCATGAAGTTGACGCTCGCCTCGTGTGCCTCTTCCCAGAATTCATCACCTTTGTTGCCATGTCCTTCATGTTCTCCCCAGTCATCAGCCTGGGCGGCCGGTATGGAAAGCGAGATGCTGGTGGCAGCCAGCGGACCCTTGCCCTCGGCCTCATAAGCCTTGAGTCCGGTCCAGCTGATGGCCATGAGGCTGAGCAGCAACAGGATAACCATCACGCCGCCGGCTGGATTGTGTCCGAGGTAGTGTTTCGGATGGCGGCTGAGCAGGCTTTTCAGATAGGCCATGATTTCAGCCGGGCTGTAGATGAAATTTGAGAAGCGGGCATGTCTCGTGCCGATGAGTCCCCATACGATGCGAAATGCTAAGAGGCCCATAATCACATAGCCGGCCCAGGCATGCAGGGTCTCCGTTTCGATTTCTCCGGTGATATAGGCGATGACGAAGAATGCCACCAGGCTCCAGTGGAACAGGCGAATCCCGATATCCCAGACCTTGATCGATGATGTATCGTGCATATGACTTCCTCCTGCTACGAATATGGTCGCAGCCTACGGATTCATGCTGAACCGAAGCTGAACAGGCCCCGTCGCCGGCTGAAGCTAACCGCCCTGCTTGTCAGGCTCTTTTTTCGGCGCTGTCACGCCTGTCTCAAGCTTGAGCGCGGAGAGTGAAACATTCACATCGGCAAGAAAGAAAACGAGGCCTGCGATCAAGGATAACATGCACAGGATGAAGAGCGCGGAGATCAGTAATGCAGCATCAAGCTCCATAAGTGCTGCGAGAAACAGCATAATCACCAGTGCGGCAGCAAGCAGCAGGCTGGTTGAGGCCAGTTCGATGGCAAGCCGGAGAAGACGGCCTCTGCGAGCCAGAATATGCAGCTGGCTCTGCACCTGGTGCGTTTCGCAATTGGCATCGGTGCGCAGTACTGCGGCCAGATTTCTGGAGCGATCGATGACGCGGGCGAAACGGTTGGTCATGGACAGCAATATCAGGCCGACGCCGGAGATCACGATCACCGGGCCGATCGACAACTGCAGGGCCGGAACAAGGTTCTCTAAAGACATGATTTCATCCTCTTCCCGTCGCCTCTATTTTTTATTGGCGATGTGCCGGAGGTTTCAACAACCGGTTATTCGCTGGCAGCAAGTTGGCGCAAGACGTAGTGCAGGATGCCGCCGTGGCGGAAGTAATCCCACTCTTTCGGCGTATCAATGCGAACCTGAGCCTTGAAGGTCTTGCCGTCGGCGGTGATGGTAACTTGACGAGCACCGTCCTCCACGCCACTGATGCTGAATACTTCATGTCCGGTCAGGCCCAGCGATTCAGCTGAATCGCCGGCCATGAATTGCAACGGGAGAATGCCCATGCCGACCAGATTGGAGCGATGGATGCGCTCATAGGATTCGGCAATCACTGCTTTCACGCCCTGCAGGGCAGGGCCCTTGGCGGCCCAGTCACGCGATGAGCCGGAGCCATACTCCTTGCCGGCAATCACAATGGCAGGCACGCCTTCAGCCTGGTATTGCATGGCTGCATCATAAATGCTCATCTGCTCGCCATCAGGCAGGTGCAGTGTTACGCCGCCTTCGGTGCCGGGAGCGAGGCGATTGCGCAGGCGGATGTTGGCGAAGGTGCCACGCATCATGACCTCGTGATTGCCACGCCGTGACCCGTAGGAATTGAAATCCTTGGCCTCGACACCATGCTCACGCAGATATTTTCCGGCCGGAGAATCAGCCTTGATATTACCGGCCGGCGAGATGTGATCGGTTGTCACCGAATCGCCTAGCAGGGCGAGGGCACGGGCGCCTTCGATATCTCCAATGCTGCCGGGCTCCTTGTTCATGCCGACAAAGTAAGGAGGGTTCTGGATGTAGGTTGAATCATTTTCCCAGGCAAAACGTTCGCCCTCGGGAGCGGCAAGATTGCGCCAGTTGGCATCGCCGGCAAAGACATCGGCATAGGACTTGGTGAACTGCGCACGCGAAACGCCAGCAACGGCTGCGGCCACCTCGGCCTGGGTAGGCCATATGTCCTTGAGGTACACATCCTGCCCGTTTGCACCCTTGCCGAGGGGCTCTTTGTACAGATCGATGTTCATCGTGCCGGCAATGGCATAGGCCACGACAAGCGGTGGCGATGCCAGATAGTTCATGCGCACCTCTGCATGGACGCGGCCTTCAAAGTTGCGGTTGCCCGATAGCACGGAGCAGACCGACAGGTTGCCTTCGGCAATGGCCTTTGAAACCTCGACAGGTAGCGGGCCGGAATTGCCGATGCAGGTTGTGCAGCCGTAACCGACAACATGGAAACCCAGCTTCTTCAGAGGCTCCATCAGGCCAGCACCGTTAAGATATTCTGTGACGACCAGCGAACCGGGGCCGAGGGATGTTTTGACCCATGGGGCGGATGTGAGGCCGAGTGCTGCAGCTTTTTTGGCCACGAGGCCGGCGCCGAGCATCACGGACGGGTTCGAAGTGTTGGTGCAGGATGTAATGGCCGCAATCACGATTGCGCCGTCATCAATCGTCACCTGTTGCCCGTTTATCGTTGTGCTGATGGCTTTGGAGGAAAGTCCGGCCTCTGCTTTGCCCGCCTTCAGGGCAGTGGCAAAGCTGTTCTTGGAAATGCTGAGCGGCACACGGTCCTGCGGGCGTTTCGGGCCGGCAAGGCTTGGTACAATGGTTGCCATGTCGAGCGATAGCGTTTCGCTATAGTCGGCAGTTGATCCGTCACGGAACATACCTTGCGCTTTGGCATAGGCCTCGACCAGCGCAATATTTTCTTCCGAACGGCCCGAAAGGCGCAGGTAATTCAGGGTTTCCGCATCAATCGGAAAAATGCCGCAGGTGGCACCGTATTCAGGCGCCATGTTGGCGATGGTGGCTCGGTCTGCCAGGGGCAGATGATCGAGACCGGCACCATAAAACTCCACGAATTTTCCGACCACGCCGTGTTTGCGCAGGATTTCCACAATTGTCAGCACCAGATCGGTAGCTGTAGCGCCTTCCGGCAGCTGGCCGGTCAATTCGAAGCCGACCACCTTGGGAATCAGCATGGACACCGGCTGTCCAAGCATGGCTGCTTCGGCCTCAATGCCGCCAACACCCCAGCCCAGTACGCCGAGGCCGTTGATCATTGTGGTGTGTGAATCGGTGCCGACCAGTGTATCGGGATAGGCAACCCCTGCATCATCAACAAACACCGTGCGAGCCAGATGTTCGAGGTTCACCTGATGCACGATGCCGGTATCGGGCGGCACGACCTTGAAATTATCGAAGGCAATCTGGCCCCATTTGAGGAAGTTGTAGCGCTCACGGTTGCGTGCAAATTCAATTTCGGAGTTCTGTGCCAGTGCGCTGTCGGTGCCGAATGCATCCACCTGCACGGAATGGTCAATCACAAGTTCTGCAGGGGCCAGCGGATTGATCTGCGAAGCCTTGCCGCCGAGGGCCACGACCGCGTCGCGCATGGCCGCCAGATCGACCACTGCGGGGACACCGGTAAAATCCTGCATCAGCACGCGGGCCGGCATGTAGGCGATTTCCTTCGAAGGCTCCGCCTTGGCATCCCAGTTCAGGATGGAGAGTACATCCTTACGGCTAACCACCTCGCCGTCTTCGCGCCTGAGCAGGTTTTCAAGAAGAATCTTCATGGAATAGGGCAGGCGACTCGCATCTCCGGCGGCATCCAGCCTGTAGTAGGTGTAGCTCTTGTCTCCGACATTTAGCGTGCTTTTGGCATTGAAGCTGTTGCTCACGGGCGACTCCTGATAAGAAAAATGAAGAGGCCGCAGGCTAGCGTTCCCGGGCTAATATCAAAAGAAGCTTGTTGGGTGGGCGGAAATCCTCTGTGTTTGCGCCGTGCTATGTCGGGGTATGGGAAAGTTGTGGCCTGATACCGATGAAAAAAGGAAGTCGATGATCGACACCATCCGCCTTGAAGCCGACCTCACGGAATTCATAGATGTTGGCGTATCGCTCCGGCCAGCAGTGGAGCCAGATGAATAGTTTCGCCGGCGCTCTCGATAGAGTCCGTGCTGTTTACCAGACTCACACCCGCCTCGCACAGCGTTGCAGCTGCACCCGCATGCGGTAAAAGATGTGTTGCGAAGCACTGCACCTCCTCCGCACCACCATTGAGCAGATAACGTGCCGATTCAGCCAGTGTGCGGCCGGTACTGATGACATCGTCAATCAGGGCTACCGGACGCTGTTTGATATCCACATCGGGAAAACGAATGCTGACCTCCCGGTCGCCGCGGCGTTCTTTCCTGCCGATGATATAGGGGAGGCCACAAAGTTCAGCGATGCTTTTGACCCACTGCTCTGACTCTTCATCCGGGCCTGCCAGCAGCCAGTCGCGGCCACTTGTTGCCAGGTGATCGGCCAGTGGGTGTGTAGCTGACAGGGTGATGGCCTTTTTTGCCGGCACAGCGTCGGCCAGTGACGGGGTGCGGTGCATGTGTGGATCGACGGTAATCACCACATCGAACATATCGGCCAGATGCCTGCCGATAATATGCTGGCTGATGGCCTCGCCGGGATGAAAAGCCTTGTCCTGGCGCATGTAACAAAGATACGGAGCTACCAGCACAAGATTCCTTGCGCCATGGCTGCGTGCGGTTTCGCTAAGCAAAAGTAGATCGACAAGTTTGCTGTTTGGCTCGAACAGACTGCGGCAGACAAGCACGGTTTCGGCAACAGGAAGTGGCAGCGTTAGTCGATGTTCACCGTCGGGGAAGCGGTGGACGCCCACTTCCTGATAAGGGATGGCCAATTCGGCAGCGAGACGCCGGCCGGCGATGCGATAATCCTTAAAGCCGAGAAACTGCATCACAGACCGTAGGTGTAGGCCGGAATATCTTCCGGACTGCCTATCGAGAAGCCGGAATCCTTGTCACACAGTTCTTTTGCGAAGCGGAGATCCGGCGGAAATTCAGCATAGACCCGGTAGAGTATATTGCCTGAGACGACCGGGTCGCCCAGCTTTTTGAATAGATCGACGCCAGCACCTTTATCCATGGGTGCGCCCGCCAGACGGGCTATGTGCGCCACTAAATTATTGTTGATGCCTGTTACAACGCCCGGTGTCTGGGCTTTCACATCAAAGTGTAGCCGGCCGAGGGGCGGCGGGGATTCGTTTTTCCCCTGACTGACAATAATCTGTTCCATTTTGGATGCGGCACGGCCGGATTCAAGAATGTCGCGGGCAATGTCATAGCCCTGGCCGCCGCGCACATCAGGATCGAATTCGATGACGCGTCCGGCCAGACGCAGTGATTTCTCGCGTAGATCCATGGGCGCTTCGGGATCGTTGTGGAGCACCTGCATGATATCTCTTGTTTCAAGAACCGGGCCAATACCGCGGCCGATGGGTTGTCTTCCATCGGTGATGATGACTTCAACATGCAGGCCGGTTCGATCACCGACATATTCAAACAGTTTTCTCAGGCGCATGGCATCGCGCATATGCCGCACCTTGGCGGAGGGCCCCACCGGAATATCGATGACAAGATGTGTGGAGCCGGCCGCTATTTTTTTTGAAAGAATCGACGCGACCATCTGCCCCTGCGAGTCCATACCGAGAGGCCGTTCGACTGCGATAAGGATATCGTCGACCGGGGCGAGATTGGCTGTGCCTCCCCAGACGAGGCACCCGCGATGCGTGTGGATGATCTCGCGCATACGTTCCGGAAGTATCTCTACATTGGCAAGTACCTCCATCGTGTCGGCAGTGCCGGCTGGAGACGTGATGGCGCGGCTGGATGTTTTCGGAATCATCAGGCCATGGGCTGCTACAATCGGCACGACAATCATCGAGGTGCGATTCCCCGGAATACCACCGATACAATGTTTATCTGTCACCAGTTTTTCATCCCAGGTGACCTGCTCACCTGTATTCGCCATGGCTTTGGTCAGATACAGGATTTCATCCCGATCCAGACCGGTTTGCCCGGATGTGACAACAAATGCGGTCATTTCGATCTTGGAATATCGGTTGGCAGCGATGTCCATGGCGATGTTCGTATAATCGTCCTGCCCGAGGCGTTCCCCATGCAGTTTCTTGCGCACGGCCTCCATGGATGCGGGAGGCTCGGCATGGCCGATCGCGACCTTCGATCCTTCCGCCAGTGCAAGCTGGTCGAAGGCCTGCTCAGAAAGCCCGATTTCTTCGGTGCCGACGATGTTGCAGTCGTCCACGACGTTCAGTACGGCGAGAATATGGCGGCCATTATTCCGGACCTCCAGCTTGCTCAGCGCCTGAAATCCTTCGGTCCGGTAGATGGGGCAGTCGCGATGCACATAGGCCACGTTTTCGTGGTAGGTATCGATGCCGATGCGTTTGAGAACAAGATGCTTCAGGTTGGCCATAAATCCACGCTCCTGTCAGGTATCGCTCTTCAGTAACGGTTTGATCAGATCCATCGGCAGCGGAAAGACGATGGTGGAAGATTTGTCGCCGGCGATCTCGGTCAGGGTCTGCAGGTAACGCAGCTGGATCGCCTGCGGCTGGGCAGATAACAGGCGTGCCGCCTCGACCAGCTTCTCAGCTGCCTGCATTTCGCCTTCGGCGTGGATGATCTTGGCACGACGGGTGCGTTCTGCCTCGGCCTGTTGGGCAATGGCACGGATCATGCTCTCATCCAGATCGATATGCTTGATTTCGACATTGGCAACCTTGATGCCCCAGGCGTCGGTTTGTGAATCAAGAATACCGCGGATATCGGCATTCAGAACATCCCGATCCGCCAGCATTTCGTCCAGTTCGTGTTTGCCTAGCACACTTCGCAGGGTTGTCTGTGCCAACTGGCTGGTGGCATTAAAGAAGTCTTCGACATTGATGATCGCTTTTTGCGGGTCCATGACGCGGAAATAGATCACTGCATTCACCTTGACTGAGACATTGTCGCGACTGATCACATCCTGAGTCGGCACGTCGAACACAATGGTGCGCAGATCCACACGCACCATCTGCTGGATGACCGGAATCACCAGAATCAGACCCGGACCCTTGACCTTCCAGAAGCGGCCCAGTTGAAAGATGACGCCGCGATCATATTCGCGCAGCACCCGGAACGAACTGAGCAGGATGATGACGATAAAGATAAGTAAAAACAGCATGATATTCATGATGGTTCCTCCTGAAATGTATGGGGCAGTGGCTCAACCAGGAGCACCAGGTCCTTGCGGCTGACAACACACACAGGTTGCCCTTTTTGCAGCGGTTCCATGCTTTCGGCCTGCCAGATTTCACCGTGAATCTGTACCTGTCCGTGTTCGCTGAAGGTCTCATGTGCAACACCGACAAGGCCGATCATTTCTTCGGCGCCGCTGACCACAGGGCGACGCCTTGCTTTCACAGCCATACCTACAATTAAGAAGAAGAATGCAGCCGAAGATAGAGCGACTGCAATAATCAGCGAAAGCGAAATGGCATAGCCCGGCAGGGTGCTGTCCATCAGCATGATGGAGCCGGCCACGAAGGCGAGGACGCCGCCGAGACCGAGAACACCGAAGCCGGGCGCAAACACCTCGGCAATCATAAAGGCGATACCGAGCACGATCAGGGCGAGACCGGCAAAATTGATCGGTAGCACCTGAAAGGCGAACAGGGCCAGCAACAGGCAGATGCCGCCTATTACGCCGGGCAGTACGAAGCCGGGGTTAGCCAGCTCAAAAAACAATCCGTAAATACCCAGCAGCATCAGGATGTAGGCCACGTTGGGATCGGTGATGACCCCCAGCAGTTTGCTGCGCCAGTTCCGCTCCACCGTTTCAACGGTCAGATCCTTGCTGTGCAGATTCATATCTCCCCGACTGGTCGTCAGTTTTCGGCCGTCAATTCTGGTCAGGAGTTGGCCGACATCCTCGGCCATGACATCAATCACCCGCTCCTTCAGTGCCTGCGTTGCACTGAGGGAAACCGCCTCGCGTACGGCCTTTTCGGCCCAGTCGGCATTGCGTCCGCGCAATTCAGCCAGCCCCCGGATATAGGCCGCTGCATCATTCACCATCTTGTGCTGCATGGCGTCGCCCTGTGGTTCAGGGTTTTCAACCGGAGTCTTTTCCTTTTGCCCTTGCTTTGGCATGGGATTCGGTGCTGAGGACAGGCCTCCGATTTTAACCGGCGTGGCCGCTCCGAGATTGGTGGCCGGAGCCATGGCGGCGATATGGGATGCATAGAGGATATAGGTGCCGGCGCTGGCTGCCCGCGCTCCCTTCGGACCCACAAAGGTGGCGACCGGAACCGGGGAAGCGAGAATATCCTTGATGATTGCGCGCATGGCCTGATCAAGCCCACCCGGCGTATCCATGCGCAGGATGACAAGCGAGGCCTTTCTGGACGCAGCCGTATCCAGTGTGCGTGTGACATCCTCGGCGACCGCCGGACCGATAGCTCCCTGGATATCGAGCAGCAGCGCTGTTCCGGCATGGGTAACGGCAGGCATCAGCAGGGGAAGCAGGCTGAACAGTAACAGCGTATATATCCGGCGATGGCGAATCATGTTTCCATCATAGCAAAGCCGGAGCAATAATTCATCCGGCGGGGAGGGTTACCGTGATTTCGAGGCCGCCTTCGGTGTGATTGGCCGCATGGATGTTGCCGCCGTGCGCCTGAATAACCTGTCGGGCGATGGCGAGTCCGAGCCCGTAACCTCCGCTCTGGCGCTCTCGCGCCTCGGAAACACGGTAGAACGGGTCGAACAGGTGACTCAGGCTGGCTTCCGGGGCTCCCGGCCCATGGTCACGGATACTGATGGTGATTTTTTCGTTCAGGATGCCCTCGGTTATTTCGACAGAGCCTTCTTTTGCCGTGTAACGAATGGCATTGCGGGCAATATTTTCGAGCGCCCTGCGCATCCAGGCAGCATCACCTTTGAGCGTGGTCTTGAGCGTGGTCGGCGCCTGAAGCTGCAGCTGGACATGCTTGCCGTCTGCACCGGCCTCAAAGCTCAGGTCGCTGGTCAGGTTTTCAAGCAGGTCGGCCAGATCGATTGTTTCATGCGCCATCTCAACAGCAGCCTGATCAAAGCGGGCCAGAGCCAGCACCTCTCCGATCAGGGCGTTCAGGCGGTCTGCCTCCATCTGGATGCGGTCGAGTTCTTCCTGAAGCGTATCTGTTTCGCCGCTACCCAGTTTGCTGCGGGCAATTTCCAACGCCACGCCAAGCCGGGCAAGTGGCGAGCGGAGCTCGTGGGATACGTCGCGCAACAGCTGCTTGTGGCTGTTCACCAGAGATTCAAGGTGCTCGGCCATGGTGGTGAAGTTGCGGGCCAAATCGCCAATTTCATCCCGCCGGTTTATCAGTGCCGGGTCGGGTCGGGTGGTGAGGCTTCCCTCTCCGAAGATGCGCGCTGTGCGTGACAGGCGTGCCATCGGGCGGGTCAGCATGCGGGCAAGCAGGCTGCTGACCAGGAGCAGCATAAGCAGGGTGAACGCCAACTGGATGCCTAATTGTGTCAGGCGATTCTGGCGGATGAGTTCCGGCGGCAGTCGTGAACTGGCAAGCCAGTACATTGTCCGGTCATCGGCATGGACGGGTAAGGCGACACTGATGCGCGTTGGCTGGATCATGCGGATGGATTTTCCGCTTTGCACTACTTCAGCCGCAAGCTTTTCAAGCTCGGGCGGCAGCGCGCGTTTCAGCACATGCGTGCCATGTGCATCAAGAAGAAACCCTATCGAGCGGTTCCTGCGCATGCCCTGCCGCCACCAGTTGTGATAGGCATTCACTCCTTCGCTGTTGTACAGGGATGCAGCGAGCTCCCCCTGCTGTTCGAGGCCATCCAGACGTGTTTCGATCGACTGGCTTTGCAATGACCACTGTTGCCCGAGCCAGCTTGAGACAACAGCAGTCAACAGCAGGGCGACGAGCAGGGTGAGTAGCAGCTTCCAGAACAGGCGCATGATTTATTCTTCGATCAGCAGCCAACCGACGCCGCGCATGGTGCGGATGATCGGCTCGCCATTGCGACAGGGAGAGAGTTTCTTGCGCAGGTTGGCAATATGCATGTCTAGAGCCCGGTCGAACGGCCCCAGGCGCTTGCCCAATGCCTGCTGGCTGAGATCCCTTTTGCTGACCACCTCGCCACGATGCCGGATAAGTTCGGTGAGAATGTTATATTCGGTGCTGGTCAGATCGAGCTGCTGGCCGCTATCGAATACAAGATGAGATTTAGGGTGCCATTCGAGTGCGCCACACTGGATCAAAGAGGGTGGTTCGTTGTTCTCTGCCGTTGCCTGTTTGTCGCTTCGCCTGAGGACAGCGCGTATACGGGCAGCCAGTTCACGCGGGTTGCATGGCTTGGGCAGATAATCATCAGCGCCCAGTTCCAGTCCGATAATGCGATCCATATCTTCGCCGCGGGCCGTCAGCATGATCACGGGCAGATCACTCTGGCGGCGCAGTTCGCGCAACACATCCATGCCATTTTTGCCCGGCATCATGATATCGATGATGGCCAGCTCATACGTCCCACCCAACGCCAGTTCGAGCCCGTGTTCTCCATCATGTGCGCATTCCAGAGGAAGTCCTTCTCCGTTCAGGAAACGCTGCATCAGTTCGCAGAGCTCGGTATCATCATCTATCATCAGGATGGTCATAGCTGGGATCATGCCACGAAATTGCCGACCTGAAACCCTGTTTTGCGTATTGCTTGCGAATATTTACACATTCCTGACATGCGTTGTCATCATGCTTTCGGAGCAGGCGTTAGATTCCCCTCATGGAGCGGCCACCCCGCCGCAATATCGAGACAAAGGAGAATGACGATGAAATATTTGAGCAGGAAAATGGCCCTGATAGGGATGATTGCATCACTTGGACTTGCCATGCCTGCCATGGCTTCGCCCGGAGGCGAGCAGGGCATGCAGAGGCAACAGGCCGGAGAGAGAATGGCAGCGGCGCTAAATCTGACGGATGCCCAGAAGCAGGAGATCAAGGCTATCCGCAGCGAGGCAAGGCCCGGGATGAAATCTCTGGGTGATGCCATGCGGGCAAACCGCGATGCCCTGCGTAAGCTAAACCCCGACGATGCAAAGTATCTGAGCGAGGTTGACAGGCTGGCATCCGAAAAGGGTTCGCTGGTTCAGCAGATGGTGGTAGCGCATGCACATATGCGTGCCGCAATTCACCAGGTGTTGACGCCCGAACAGCGCGTGAAGGCGCAGGAATTCGCTGCCAAAAGGGATCGCAAGGGAAAGCACCGGAAGCCCGGAAGAGGCATGGAAGAGGCTGAATAGCTTCCTGCCTTTCGCATAACATGAAGATCAAAGCCCTGTCTCCGGACGGGGCTTTTCTTGTTCCGGGCAGGATACACTTGCCAGAAGTCGCGTTAGCATGCGCCCATGCCGATCATGACCCTGAACCACCTGAACAAGGCCTTTGGCCCGCAAGTAGTACTCGATGATGTCAGTCTCACCGTCGGGCGCGGCGTGCGCATCGGACTGATCGGCCGCAATGGCGAGGGTAAATCGACACTGTTGAAAATCATGGCCGGACAGGTCGAAGCGGATTCGGGCGAGGTGACCCTGCGCAGCGGTACCCGCGTGGCATATCTGCATCAGGATCCGCACTTCGATGCAGGGCAGACTGTATTTCATGTGGTGGCTGAGGCATTGGGCAATGTCGCTAATGTGCTTGAGCAATATCACGAGGCCCTGCACCAACTCGATCATGATGCCTCGGCAGCGGCATTGAAGCGGGTGGATGAATTGCAGGAGGAGCTGGAGCGTGTCGGCGCATGGCAGCTGAATGCCCGCATCGAAACAGCCATTTCAAAGCTCAAGCTGGATGCAGAGCGCGATGTGGGAGAGCTCTCCGGGGGCTGGTTGCGCCGGGTGGCTGTGGCCCGGGCCGTGGTGTCGGAGCCCGATGTGTTGCTGCTGGATGAGCCGACCAACCATCTCGATGTCGCTTCGATCGAATGGCTGGAGGATTTTGTCGCAGCCTTTCAGGGCTCGGTTCTTTTTATTACGCATGATCGTTATTTTCTTGATGCCGTGGCCGAGGAAATCGTCGAACTGGATCGAGGCAAGCTGACGCATTTTCCATGCACCTATGCCGAATATCTGGAGAAGAAAGCGGAAATGCTGGCGATTGAAGAATCGCAGCAGCGGAAATTCGACAAGGTGCTGGCCGATGAGGAGCGCTGGATCCGCAGGGGCATTCCCGCTCGGCGTACGCGCAATGAAGGCCGTGTGCGCGGACTCGAAGATTTGCGTCGGCAGCGCGCAGCTCGTCGTATGCGCGGCGGTGATGTTGATCTACGCGTCGCCTCCGGTGTAAAGCCGGGCAAGATGCTGATTGAGGCGATCGAGGTGTCGCATAGTTATGGCGACATCGTGATTGCGCGCAATTTCAGCCACAAGGTGATTGCCGGTGAACGCATCGGCCTGATCGGCCCGAACGGCATCGGCAAAACCACCTTGCTTAAAATACTGCTGGGGGAACTGCCTCCCGATCAGGGCCGTGTGCGGCATGGTGTGCGCCTGGCGCCTGCCTTCCTTACTCAGATGCGCGAGTTGAATCCTGATATAAAAATGAAGGATGTGCTGTTGCCGATGGGTGGGCAGTACGTGCATGTCGGTGGGCATGAGCCGCGCCATATTGTCTCTTACCTGCAGGATTTCCTGTTCGACAAGGAACGGCTGAATTCGAAGGTAGCGGCACTCTCCGGCGGTGAACGCGGGCGGCTGATGCTGGCGAAATTGCTGCTCGAACCGGCCAATCTGCTGGTGCTCGATGAGCCGACCAATGATCTCGATATCGGCACGCTGGGCGTGCTGGAGCAGGCGCTGGCCCGCTATGAGGGCACGGTGATTATCGTCTCGCATGATCGCGCCTTTATGGATCGTGTTGCTTCGCGTGTGCTGGCATTTGAAGGCGATGGCCTGATTATCCCCATCGAGGGCGGCTATTCCGATTATCAGGCATGGAAGGCGAGGCGCGAGGAAGATGAAAAAACCGCTGCCGCTCAAGCCAAGGTTGCTGCCCCGACCGCAGTCAAAAAGCCAGCCCGCATCGCCAGCAAGTTGTCGTATAAAGAACAGCGCGAACTGGAGATGCTGCCCGAGCAGATTGAAGGCATGGAGTCAGAAAAAGCCACCATCGAAGCTCGCTTCTGCGACCCCGAATATTTCACCCGCGATGCTGAAGGCTTCAAGAAGGATCAGCGCCAGCTATTGGAACTAGAACAGATGCTAGCCGATGCCTATCAGCGCTGGGAAGCTATCGAGGCGAAACAAGAGGAATTGGCGGGGTAAAATCCTGATGGCCGTTCAATTGAGTGGCTGCTTCCGGCCAAAGACGGCCATCCGTCCCTTTATGGATTACTACTTACTCAAAATCAATTCGGCGCGTGCAAGGTCGGCCGGGGTATCTACGCCGATGCAGTGGAAGTCGCCAACTGTTACAGATATGTTATAACCATGATATAACACGCGTAGCTGCTCGAGCTGCTCGGTCTGCTCGCTGTCGCAGGCGGACAGGGAGGGGTAAATCAGCAGGAACTCGCGGCGATAGGCATACAGGCCGACATGTTGCAGGGCCTGTACATTTCCTGAACGAGGAAAGGGAATGGCGGCGCGGCTGAAATACATGGCCCGGCCTTTGGCGTTGGTCACCACCTTTACCACATTAGCATCGGTGAGATCATCGGCATGGCGAATCGGGTGCGCCAGCGTGGCCATCGGTAGATAGGCATCATCATGAAAAGGTTGCACAACCGCGCGAATGGCTGCCGGATCGATCAGAGGCTCATCGCCCTGCACGTTGACCACGACATCGCAATCCATGCCGGCAATCGCCTCAGCCAGCCTCTCGGAACCGCTGCCATGATCGGCACGGGTCATGCGCACATCAGCGCCAGTTCCAGTAACGACTTCGGCTATGCGTTCATCATCGGTGGCTACGAGCACCGGGCCGACATCGGCGGCCAGTGCACGCTCAATGACATGTTGGATCATCGGGCGGCCTGCCAGCAAGGCGAGCGGTTTGCCGGGAAAGCGGGTGGAGCCCATGCGGGCCGGAATACCGATGACGATGTTCATGCCTCGGTACCTTCTGAACTGGCGTTGATTTCAGCCCAGTCGGCGGTGGCTGTACCGACCTTGGCAACTACAACACCGGCAGCACGGTTGGCGAAATGCGCTGCAGTCAGGGCATCGTCGCCGCGCGCAAGGCATGCGGTGAACACGGCGATCACGGTATCGCCTGCACCGGTGACATCGAAAACATCCCTCGCCACCGTCGGGATATGGTGGCTCTCTTTGCCATCGAACAGGGACATGCCGCGCTCGGAGCGGGTCAGCAGCACGTAAGTCAGGTCCAGCTTGTCGTGCAACTTGCGGGCAATCGCCTCGACATGCGCATCTTCATTGATCGCTTCCATGCCTGCCATGGCGGCGGCCTCGGTGAGATTTGGCGTGATCACCGTGGCACCGCGATAGGCATCGGTATGGGCCGGTTTCGGGTCGATGGCAATGATGCCGCCTTTGAGGCGCTGGATCAGCAAGCGGATAAATTCAGGCGTCAGCACGCCCTTGCCGTAATCGGAAAGAATCGTGGCAGAGGCCTGAGATTTCACCTGTTCAACCTGCTTGAGCAGCTGCGACTGGGTTTCAGCGGCGGCAGCCTGCGTCCATTCCCGATCATAACGCACTACCTGCTGGTGGCGGGCGATAATGCGGGTCTTGATGGCGGTGGGGCGTGCATTCTTTTTGGTAATCACCCCGCGATCATCGGAATCGAGTTCTCCCAACCGCTGATGAACCCAGTGCCCCGGCTCATCATCCCCGACAATGCCGAACATGGCGGATGGGGTCTCAATGGCATGTAGATTGCGCACCACGTTGGCTGAGCCGCCTAATCTGCGATCGATGCGCTCCACCGATACCACTGGCACCGGTGCCTCAGGTGAGATGCGCGACACGTCGCCCCAGATGAATTCGTCCACAATGATGTCGCCGATGACAAGAATCATGATGCTGCCTCGTGGGTACTGAAGAATTGGTTTGATAATTCGATGATGCGCTCAACATGCTGTTCCAGGCCGGGCCACAGCGGCAGCCTGACCAGATGTTCAGACAGGTTGTCTGTGTGGTGCAATGGCCCCGAAGTCCTGCCATATGTCTGGCCGGCCAGGGATGAATGCAGCGGCACATAATGGAAGACCGGGTGAATGGCATGCTGCTTCATCCAGTCAATATATGCTGCGCGCTGCCTGAGCGAATGGAGCAGAACATAGTACATGTGTGCATTATGCATGCATTCGGCAGGAACATGAGGCCTGCGGATGTGCCCGTTTTTCTCATGTTGCTCGAAAGCATGGTGATAGCGGTTCCAGATATCCAGTCGCCGCTGTGTGATCGCTTCGGCATCCTCGATTTGTGCCCACAGGAATGCGGCAATGGCCTCGGCGGGTAGAAATGATGAGCCGATGTCCACCCATGTGTATTTATCCACTTCGCCGCGGAAGAACTGGCTGCGGTTGGTTCCCTTTTCCCAAAGGATTTCGGCCCGCTCGGCAAACTCCGGATCATTGATGAGAAGCGCGCCGCCTTCTCCTGAAATGATGTTTTTGGTTTCGTGAAAGCTGTATGCGCCGATATGCCCGATGCTTCCGAGCGCTCGGCCCTTGTAGTCCGACATCACACCCTGTGCGGCATCTTCGATTACAAAGAGACCGCGCCGTTCGGCGATGTCCATGATCGCATCCATATCGCATCCGACACCGGCATAGTGAACGGGAACAATGGCGCGGGTCTTCTCGGTGATGGCGGCTTCAATCAGTCGTTCATCAAGATTCAGGGTATCTTCACGAATATCAACAAAGACCGGAATCGCACCGCGCAGGACAAAGGCGTTGGCTGTGGAAACAAAGGTATAGGACGGCATGATGACCTCATCGCCCGGCTTGATATCGATCAGCATGGCTGCCATTTCGAGTGCCGCCGTGCAGGAATGGGTCAGCAGCGCCTTTTTGCAGCCAATTTTTTCTTCCAGCCATTGGTGACATTTTTTTGTGAACGGTCCGTTGCCGGACAGGTGCCCGGCTCTGTGGGCTTCAAGGATATACCCGGTTTCCTTGCCTGTGATAAACGGGCGATTGAAGGGGATGGGTTGATGGGTAGTCATCGGTGTCTATTGCTCCGGCTGCCAGTATAGATAAACAGTATCGCCGCGCAGTCGCCATGTCTTGATCAGATTACCCAGCTGGGGACTTGCCGTTTCAGCCATGATGAAAACGCCTTTCTCCTGCCCCTGATACCAGTGGATGGGTGGCCGTTCCTGTCGCCATACATCCAGATAGGCTGCAATCGCAAGGCCAGTTGATACGTCGTTCTGAGTGCGCAGCGGAGCATTGGCAGTCAGTTGCATGATTTCTTCGGCTACGACTTTTACGTTGCGTTCAGGCATCCAATCCTTGATGTAGGGGAGAATACCGAAGCTGTATGGAATTTTAAGTAACACGAACACAGTGATGAGCCAGATGGTTGTACGCAGGTGACGCATCTCCAGCTGCAGGGACAGGCCGGTTAAGGTCACTGCGGCCAGCCCGTACAAGGGGACCAGATACCGCGGCGTGCCACCGGCCGAGAGCCAGAACGGTGCCAGACAGGCCAGTAGGATAATGCTCAGGGTCAGTTGATCGTGAGAGAAACGGAAGGCCTGTTTGCGGCTTAGCCACAGCCATGCGATCAGCAGGCTGACTGGCATGGCGCGGACAATAAAGATAAACGGATAGCTCAGCCAGTGCCCCATGTAATCCAACAGGCCGAAGCCCTGAAAATTGCGCAGGGCATCGCGGAAGGTGACTGCGGCATTGCCGCTGGAGTGGATTATGAAGTGGTTGTAAGCAAACGGAACCGATAGCGCAAGCAAGCCTGGAATCAGAAAGGCGGGGCGCTTCAGCAGATGCCAGCGCCGCATGCGCAATATGAGCACAAATCCGGCCAGCCCGAACAAGGCATAGGCTGTGATGTTTTTCAGCAGAAAAGCCACAGTGATCGATAGCAGGGCGGTAAGAAACCAGCCAGCGTTTTCTTTTTCGATAGCGATCCAGAGTGCGGCAATGGAGGTAAAGATAAAACAGCCGAAGCTGGCATCGACATAGCCAAGCCAACCGTACCAGAAGGAGACTTCACCCATCGAAAGATAAATGGCCGCCGCCAGCCAGCCCGCATGAGCGTGTTCGCGAAACAGGTGCCGTGCCAGCAGCGCTGCGACCAAAGCCGATAGCCAGGATGCACAGACCGAAATAAACCGAATGGCAATGTCCACATGCTCCCAACCGATCAGTTGGCAGAGTCCGATAATCGGCCAGTGATAGACGGGTGAATGCGGCCAGATAATACCCAGGATGGATGGGTGCAGCAGATCCTGGCGCATGAACATCTCATAGGACTTGATGGCGTACAGCCCTTCTTCCCCGATGTACTGCATGACCGGTAGCGGAAAGAGCATGGCCAGTGCAGCAAAAATGGCGATGGCTTGAATGAATGATTTAGAGGTGATGTTTATCGACGTCATCTTCTATTTTTCCGCAGCTACGAGGCAATGGTAGATATCCTTAGGGTTGCGAAAACGGAAGCCAAGCGATGCATAGAGGTTGATGACGGCCAGATTGGCAGCTGAAACGGAGCTGGATATTTCGTCATCGGCAGCTTTGAAAATATCCAGGCAGGCTGCAGTCCATAAATATTTGGCCAGCCCCTTACCGCGGAAGTCCCTGTGGATGGCGTGCAGAACAAGACAGCGATCTTTGGTTGCAATAAAGCCGATGGTTTTTCCCTCGAACACCAAGCCTATCACCTGCCCTTCGGTATGCAGTTGCTCGAGCCAGTTCAGATACCTTTTTTCGGAGGCTTCCGTCGGCAAATTGAAATCGCGGTGAAAGCGGCCGTGGTCAAATGCGTGCGCACAGATGGGCGTTAATTCAGCCATGCCTGTTGCCCAGGTGATGGAGGCTTGAGGATGAGGCCTGGGGATGAATTGATTCCTAGTGCAATAAGGCTCGATAAGGGTGTCGCAGTAATAAAATCCGTGCTGATTCAGGGCTTCCTTGGATGCGGTCGGATTGATCTTGACGGTATAATGCCCGGGTGTGTGCGTGGCCTGCTCAAGCACACTCGGTGACGGATCGATTATCTCGAAACAGGGCAGGCCAAAAACCTTCGTGTCCCACGGTGATGGGCGAATGGTATCAATGCTCATGTTCGAAGGTGGTGTGATTAATCACATAGAGTGGGCGATTTTTTGTTTCATCGAAGGTTTTTCCGAGGTAAATGCCGATAATACCCAGGTTGGCGATGATGATGCCGCCCAGAAAATACAGCGATATAATCAGGCTGCTCCAGCCCATGATCGGTGTTCCATAAAGCGTTGCATATATCATCAGGCCGATACCAAGAAGGAATGCCAGCCCGGCAATGCCAAATCCGAGCTTCACCGACAGGCGCAGGGGCTTGTCGGAGTAGGCGATAATGGTATCGGTGGCCAGCCTGAGCAGCTTGCGGAATGTGTATGTTGTTTCACCTGCAAAGCGGCTGCTGTGTTCGACTTCAATTTTTGCCGCCGGAAATCCCATCCATTCAACCATGGTTGGCAGGAATCGGAGGCTTTCGCGCATATTGCGGCAATTTTTTACAACCTTGGCCGACATGATGCGAAAATTGCCGACGCTGGGGTCGTAATCCATATCGGTCATATAGTTGAAGAGTCGGTAAAAGATCCTCGATGAGAGTTTCTTTTCGGTCTTGTCCTTCCGGTTCATGCGTTGGGCCAATACGATATCAAAGCCTTCCTGCGCCTTGGTATAAAGGTTTGGTATTTCTTCCGGCGGATCCTGCAGGTCACAGTCCATAACGATAGCCCAGTCCCCGGTGCAATAATCGAGTCCTGCCGTGATGCCGTAGTGCTGGCCGAAATTTCGGGAAAACTGGATGCCCTTGAATCGGGGGTCCTCTGCAGCAATGGCGCAGATCATTGGCCATGATTCATCCCCGCCGCAGTCCTCAACGAGGATGCACTCGAAATCCGTAGTGATTTGTTCGATGGAGGTTACCAGGCGCCGATGCAACTCGTGCAGGCAGGCTTCAGCCTTATAGACAGGGACTACAACGGATACATGTGGCATGTGGCAAGCTTATCACACGTAGATGGAATGATTGAAGCGTTTACATGCCGTCATTTTTACATTCAAGAATCAGATGACTGTAAGGGATGAGCAACATGTCATGCCGGATGGAAGCGGTAACCTGGGAAAATGCACCTCCGGCAAGCTCCTGGTAGGCATCGGGTGTGCGTATGCATTGCCCCCTGTCTTTGCTGATAATCCAGCGGGCCAGAGGATTCTGGCCAGAGGCGTAAACCGGATCAATGGTGATCAGCTTGCCACCTGGTTTCAGGGCCTGGGCAGCCAGGGAGAACAGCGTGCGGGCTTCGGCATCGCTAAGATGGTGCAGCAGGCCAAAAGCCAGCACGATATCAAAGGGCTCGATGCTTTGAAGAGAAGCCTCCCTGACCAGCTCCGCTCTGAATGTACCTCGGTCTCCGAAGGTTTGATTCGCCTGCCTGATATAGGCATCGGATGCATCGAAGCCGAAATAATCGATATCCGCCGGGAGGTGGCGCAGGATTTCAGCCGTGCCGCAGCCGATATCCAGCATCCGGTAGCCGCTCTGGGCGGGGAAATAATTCTGCACCAGCATGCGACGTGCTTTTTCAGCACCTACCATCCGCTGCGCCAGATTATATATAAGGGCACTGGAAAAAATGGCCCGAAATCCCGTAACCTTCTGTGCCATCAGGTCTGTTTACCTTTGCTGATTGTGAAAATCATCGGTGTGGCAAAGGTTGCCGGGATGCGGCGAATCAGGTGCCTGAGAGGCGATTTAATCATAAGAGCCGCCAGGCGGGCGATGAACCCCTGATGGCGTTCCTTGAATACAGGGTCGTCAAGAATGCGCATGCATGCACGATACAGTAATTCTTTTTCAAAATCGCATGCGAGATGGTGCTTCCTGCAATAAGACTTTATCTGACGGCAGGTAATGAAATTCAAAGAATTCCAGATATCCCGGTTTGCATCGGCCAAAAGGAACAGCTTCCTGCTAAGCACCGGGAAATGGCGGAATATCGGAATCCCATAATGTGGCTCATAGGGAACCGTGTAGTTAGGGCAGCTATGGCGCATTATCCCGGCAGGGGTTAAGGCCTTTTGCATGGCCTGAAGTGCGCCTACCCAGTCAGGGATGTGCTCCATCACATTGTTGCTAAAGATGAGATCGTAGGAACCATGTTCTTCGGGGCTTAGCTCTTCAGCCGTGCAGGTTAATACCTGTAGGGAAATGTCCGAAAAATGATCAAGCACCACCTGTTTTGCCGTTTCAAACAGGCCGAACCCACCCAGCGCTGGCTCGAGAGCAACGATCAAATACCCTTCTTTTTTAAGGAACAGACTGAGCAGACACAGGCCTGCCCCGACTTCGAGGATGCGGAAATTTGTATCAAGGTGATTCTCAACCAGCGCGAACGATACACGCGCTTCATTGATGTAGGTGGACAGGATGTCGGTTACCGGCAGCTGGGCTGACTGACCGCGTTTGGCAATCTCAAGGGAAAGCTGATCGACCGGCACGCTGGCAAGGAATTCGTCTAGTCTGTCTTTTAATGCAGGAGTCGCCGCGATCATGGTATGGATGTATGATTCCCTTGATTTACATATATGATGAAGGTGCAATGCTAGCATGTGCAAACTTTGGACGCCAAAATTGATCCGCGGTAGCCGACATTGATTCTTGACCGTTATATCTTCCGCCTGTGGCTGGGGCCATTTCTTGGCGGGCTGGGTATGGTGCTTGGCGTACTTCTGCTGGGCAGAGCCTTGAAGCTGATGGGGAACTTTTCCGAAAGCGGACAGGCTTGGGACCTGATCGGTCAGTTGCTGTTTCTTACCTTGCCTTATTTTCTCCTGCTGACAGTGCCGATGGCATTTTTCCTGTCCATGCAGAACACGATCACATCCCTGCAGCAGAACAGCGAAATGGATGCGTTGAGGGCTTCCGGCGTTTCCTATATCCGCATGTTTCGCAGCCTGTTTCTTGTCGCGACGCTTCTTTGGGCAGGCCTGTCTTACACCTCCATGATTTGGCTGCCTCAGGGGCAACTGGGATTTAACAATATCCTTATGCAGGCTTATGCACTCAAAGGTGCGATAGCATTCTCGCCGCAGCGCTTTACCAAGGGGCTGGATGACATCACGGTATATGTGGACGGGGAAGACAACCAGGGCGTGTATCATGGCGTGATACTGGAGGATCGGCGCGCTGGAGTGCCTGTGGTTTATACATCCAGATCCGCCCGCTTCTCTTCCAGCGGCCAGAATCTGGAATTGCAGATGCAGGATGGCGTTCGCATGGAGGGGATGGGATCTGATCAGCGACTGCTCGCGTTTGATTCGTACAAGGTGAACATTCCCTTATCAACTGGACAGGTAAGAAAACAGAGTGTGGGCGATCATGTGATCCTGATGCCTCCGGCCATGTTATGGTCAGAAGTGAAAAAGGGAGATTCACCGCTGGCAGTGGCCGAATGGAGCCGCCGCCTGTTGTTGCCGACCACGGTGTTCGTGCTCTGTTTCTTTGCCCTTTCATTGTCCTTGTCCCAGAAGCGTTCCGGCAAGGCCGGTTCACTGATTATCGGCATCGCGCTGCTGGTGGCATTATATAATATTCAGTTGCTGCTGCACCGACAGGTCAGCCAGGGAGTTTTTCCGGCATGGAGTATGTGGACAGGGCAGGCTGGCATGTTGCTGATGGGCATGTTTCTCTGGTTGCGAGCTGAACAGGATCGACTCCCCAGGATTATTACGGGTACGGGCGAGTGGTTCTATCTCATGCATCAGGCGGTGATGGGTATGCTGTCACGGCGACTGGAAGACCAGCCTGATTAGACCCTATCTTTTCTTTCGTATGCCATGGCCAGACCGGAAGAAAGAATCCAGATGGCCATGATGCCGGAGTAATGTTCCTCAAAGCTCGATGAAGTGAGACCGTTCACCAGAATTGCCAGACCGGAAGCAGCGATCAGGTATCCGCTTGCGTCTATCGACCAGTCCCTTCGCCAGCCTGAATATATCCAGATCGACAGCAGAAAAACAAGGGATGCGAGACCGACTATACCTTCGCGCACCATGGCCAGCAGGTAGATATTGTGGGGATGCCCCAGAAATGGAGTGCTCAGATTAGGATGGGCCTCAATAACAGATTGATTCGCTTCCATATAACCGCCAACACCGTGTCCTATTAACGGCTTTAGCTGCCATGCCTTGAGCGCGGCAATCCACATTGGTACGCGTGGGTCTGAATCCTTGATGTCACCGCTGGCTATCTGTTGCAATTGTTGCCAAGTTAGCTGGATGCGCTCCTGCCCCGGGCCTAGGGCAAAGGCAGTCAAAAGAAGCATTGTGCCTGCGATGAACCATGGGGTACGCCGTCCCAGCCGCCCATGCACAAACTCCTTCCAGAAAATTACAAACAGTAATACCAGCGTGGTCAGGTAGCCGCCTCTTCCCTGTACAATAAACACCATGCCGATTGCCCAGAGCGCCAACAAAAGGGGTAGCCAACGCTGCCAGCCATGCTGGTGCAATGCATGCATGATCAACCAGCCTGCCCAGAGGCCATAGACAAATCCAAAACCAATATGTCCGATGAGTCCGGCCGGGTCATTGGGGCCTGTCGCTCCGGCCGCGGGAAGGGCAATGCCGAACAGGTCGATCGCCTGAACAATACAGTAGATCAGGTGTGCCGTTAGGCCGATGGAAAGGGAAAGGAAAAACGCCTGCCGCCTCTTTTCATCCTGCAGCAGAGATGTCAGGGCCGGCAAAAGAAGCACGAACCATAAATGGCCGATTTTTCCGATACCTGCTTTTATGTCCGGGCTCCAGGCCAGTGATAGCAGCATCAATCCGAGCATGATCGCCCATGCCAGCAGCAGGATTGCGTGATGCTGGCGGAGAAGTTGTATGCCTTGCCATAGCAAGCCTGAAACCAGCGCAAACACCAGTGTTGCCGCCAGGGCCGCATTGCTGACGGCTACCGAAAATGGAAAGCTTATTGCGGCTAGGCAAGCCGAAGCCATGGCCGCGTTCTGTAAGAAAGGTTTAATCAGCAAGGCAGCCAAGCCTCTCATAAAGACGGCAATACTCTTCTGCAACCTGCCTCCAGTTGCGCTGATAGTTTTTCTGGGGACTGCCAAGGGCGGAGAGGCAGGCCCGAGACCAGTCTTCCACCGGGGCATCAAGGGTGAGGACACGATCGTGCCGTACCTCGGATTGTGCTCCGCATTGATTTGACACGACAGCTGGCACAGCAGCGCTCAAGGCTTCGGTAATGACCATGCCGAACGGCTCCATACGGGCCGGGTGCAGTAATAGATCGAAGTTCTGAAACAGCGGCCTGGCGTCGGTTTCACCGAGCAGCCGATATCCTCCCTGCCAGTCGGAAAAAAGGTGCCGGATATCATCAGGATCGGGGCCGGCCACGTGCAATTCCAGTTGCGGACGGGACAGGCGCATCTGGCGAGCAATATTGATCGCAATATCGAGCCCTTTGCGCTTCCATTCCTTGCCGACAAAGCCGACGACGCCGCCATGCTCGGGAATGTCGCGCATATCTCGTGCCGGCAGTGTTTCCACACCGGGAACGATGGGTGTTGCCATACGCTGGCCGATACACGGATAATAATTCTGGAGCATATCGCCGATCAGGGACGAATTCGGGATAACAGCTCTGACATTGCGTGCACAAACGGCACGTTTTTCGATCCATAGATTGGCCGCCGCACGCAATGACAGTCTGCGCCAGAATCCTCGATCGCGGATGCGGGCAAAGGGCGGGCCATGAAAGGTGATGATCTGGTGAAAACCTGTCGCTTCATGGCTGTGTATCAGCCATCCATCATGCGGGTGATGCGCAAGCCAGCGCTGAGCTTGTGCAGAGAAGCGCAGCATCGACAGCCAGCGGGGCTTGCGGGCGATGCTGCCCAGCTCGGTGATGGCAATGGATGGATGAACCTGCCCGTGCACACTTTCACAAACAACAGCGACAGTGCAGCCGATATCAGCCAGTTGCCGGGTGAGGTGCCAGACATAGCCCTCCATGCCGCCCACGGGGCCATACTGACGTACGATATGCAAAACCTTGATAGGGCGGTCCGGCATGGCTTAGAGGTGCTGTCGCTTTTCGATGGTCTTGGCGTATTTCAGGAATGTCGTAAAGCTGCCCTGCACGGCATGCACGAGACCGGCTGTGCCATCAAGAAATCCGAGTCGGAAAAAATAATTGCGCACAAAACGCCAGAGCGGCCTGGCAAGCAGTGAAAACAGTCCTGCGGCAGCATTATTTCTCAGCATTTGTTCGGCTTGCAGATCGGTGTAATGGTTAATCTTGGCGAAGATATCTGCCACTGAATCAGCAGTGCAGTGCTCGATGCAGCCGGCCAAGGGGCGGATATCTCCCATCACTTCAATATGCTCATGGATGGGTAGTTGTTTCCAGTGCGCATGTTTTCGGTCATACAGCCGGACATGCGGATCCGGCCACGCTTCGCCATGGCGAAGCCACCTGCCCATCATGCGATGCCTGAAATTGCAGGAATAAGCCGCCGGTTGTTCTTTTTGCGACAAAGCCTGTTTAATGGATGTACGCAGTTGCTGGTCCGGCCTTTCATCAGCATCGAGATTGAGGATCCAGTCATGCGTGGCCTGGTCGGAAGCATATTGCTTCTGTTTGCCGAATCCCTGCCAGTCATGGTGCAGGGTGCGGGCGCCGAGCGATTCGGCAATGCTGACCGTGTCGTCCATGCTGCCTGAATCCACGACCAGCACCTCATCCGCCCAGTCAACGCTGCGTATGCAGTCCTCGATGTTATCGGCCTCATTGCGGGTGATGATGACGACCGAGAGCGGATGGGGGACTTCGTTGGTCACAGGTTCAGGCCAGAATCAGGAATGGACCCAGAATAAGGGCATCAAGTTTCGCTGCCTGAAATGCCCGAATGGCCTCGTCCGCCGTGCGTACGATCGGTTCTTCATGCATGTTAAAGCTGGTGTTAATGACGCTGGCAACCCCGGTTTTTGCATGATAGGCGTGGATGATGTCGTAATAATCAGGATTATCCTGTCTGCGCAGCACTTGCGGGCGAGCTGTGCCATCCACATGAATAGCGGCCGGGATGTTCCTTCCGGCCAGTTCAGATGCATCATAGGTGATGGTCATGAAGCGGGCAGTGACATGATCGGGGCGCCATTGCGGGAAATAGTCAGCTGCGTACTCCTCCATGATCACCGGCGCGAAAGGCATGAATTCGGTGCGCTCGAATTTCTTGTTCAACCAGTCATTGATTTTTGTATCGTTGCAGGCCGCCATGACAGTGCGGTTGCCCAGTGCTCTGGGTCCATATTCCATGCCGCCATCGGCTCTGGCCACAACTTTGCCGTCGGCAAGCAGTTGCCCGACTTCGCCAGCCATGTTCTCCGGCTTGCTGAATTTTACCCCGGCTGCATTCAATGCCGCCAGTGCATTGGCTTCATCAATGACCGTGCCAAGGTAGACCTGTTCCAGCAATTGCGGTTCATGCCCGTTATTCAGTCTGGAATACGCTTCCAGTGCGGCGCCGGTGGCAAGCCCGCCATCACCCATGTTGGGGTGAATATAGATATTGCTGATTTCAGGCAACTCAAGAATGCGCTGGTTCAGCTTAACGTTGGCAAATACACCGCCAGCCAGAGCTAATGTATCAACGCCCAGCGAGGTGGCCTGATTCCGGATCCATGCGCAGATAACCTGTTCGGTAAGTGCCTGGATGCCGGCAGCAACATCTTCACGACTCAGGTCATGACACATTTCTCGGATGACATCCTGACCCATGGCGGTGAACTGGCGCAGCGTGACCCGCGCTAGTCTGGCATCAAGGAGATGGTTCCAGTCGTCTGCATTGACATGCGCAAGCAGTCGCGAAAGAAACGGCTCCGGATTGCCGAAGGCGGCCAAGCCGAGCACCTTGCCCTCGTGGCGGGTAGCCTTGAATCCGAGATATACGGTCACTGCCGAGTAAAGTAGGCCGATGCTGTTCAGGGCATGGAGATGTTCGACCGGGGTGAGCTTGCCATGCTCGCCGACCCATACCGAGCCCCAGGAAAAATCGCCGGATCCATCCAGTGTAATGACGCCGATGCGCTGACTGCCGAAAGGGCTGCAATAATAGGCGGAAGCTGCATGGGCCTGATGATGCTCAACAGTTTGAACGGGTTTGGCAGCAAGTGCTCCGGGCGGTTTGCGGCGGGGCTTTAGCAATCGGGTGAAGCGCTGGAATTGCTGTTTCAGGTAAAACTGCCGAATCAGTGGCTCATGTTTTGCAACCCTCGACATATGGCGGAACAGCCGGTTGAGATAGGGCCGTTGATCCCAGCGTGACAGGTTGGAAAGAGCAACCACATCCACTTCATCCTCACTGATGCCGGCGATGGAGAGAGCTTCGGCAATGGCCTGATGCGGATAGGCATTATCCATCTTGATGCGGGAAAGGCGTTCTTCCTCAATGGATGCAACAACGCGCCCATCCACGACAACGCTTGCCGCCGTGTTGTGATATCGTCCGTCATTAATGCCGAGAATGATCATAGGTGCATTATCCCTTAATTATTTTAACCGCTTGCGTAATGTACATGGATTGCGCATTTGTTCATCAGTCATGATGGCCAAGCCTAATCCTTGATGGCTTCGAGCACGAAATAAACGCTGGCGGCAGGGAATATCCATGCCAGGCGCCGTTCATATTGCCAGGAAAAAAGATTGGCAAGCAGACCGATGCCGAGACAGTTGCTCAAATCATCAAAGAAAATCTTGCTGTCCACGAGCCTGTAATGGCAGTTGTAGAATTCCCATTCGTGCGAATCCTCGCAGAAAAAATCAAATGATCCCTTGGCAAAATAATGGCAGTGCTGCCAGTGCCGATAAGCCTCCACGCTGGAGAAGTGGGGGGTATTGATGGCAATGCGGCCGCCCGGTTTCAGCAGTCGATAGCACTCCTCCATGATTTTTGGCAGATCCTCGAAATGTTCGAGAAAATGGCTGCACCAGATCAGATCGAAGCTGTTGTCCTCAAAAGGATAAGGGAACTGATTCAGGTCATAGATGATGTCGGCCTGCTTTTCCTTGTCCTGATAGCTGCGAATGTTGTAATCCAGACCCGTGGCACCACGGAACTTTACCGCGCCGCAGGCTATATCAAGTACCTTTTTGTCTGCGAATTCCTCTTCAAAGCGTGCCTTGCGCTTGAGCGGGTGATCGAATAATCGTGCCATGCTTATTTCCCCTTGCTGGTGTTTCGATAATCGGACAGGAGCGCCACAATATGACCGATTTTGATCTTGGCGGTCATTTTGAGCGGAATATGGCGCGCATCGTCCGTCATCCAGATTTTTATTTTGCCTGTACTGGAAAAGATGCCTTCGGTCTTAAGCTTGGGCTCAACCTCGATGCAATCGACAAAGCCTCCCCAAGGCGCTCTCAACTTTTTCCGTTTTGGGGATACCAGTACAACTATTTCATAACGTTTGCGGGAATCAAACACGGGGATACTCAGGTTTTTCCCGGCTACAAGATTCAGGTTGCGCACGGCGAAAAAAGCATCGAGCACGCTTAAATGCCCTGCAGGCACGTCGTAGGTATCAGTTTTCCCATTCTGGGTAAAGGTGACCTTGTCCTGCCTCCAGAGGAAGCGAGTCTGCTTGCTGGCGTGGTAGGAGCGTTCATGCTGCTCGATATCAAAGACCGTGCTTTGCATGCCGCCAGGGTTGCAAACGCCTTTCGCGGTGATGGTATCGCGCACTTTCTTGAACATATCAAGAAAGGCATTGGTGCGGGCTAGGGTCTGGATTTGCCAACCGGCCGCATTCCCGGAAATGTTCATGCTGGCAGAGCCGGCATTGATAAACTCCCAGCCGACGTTGAAAGTCATCTGCTCGCCAATGTACGGCATGCAGGGTTTTTTTTCCGCCACGGCCAGCGATGGCTGTGCCAGGAGCAGGCATGCTATGGCCAGCCAGAGACGCATCAGAAGCCTTGGTAAAAACCGATGCCGGTGAGAATCAGCAATCCGGCCAGCAACAAGGCGATGTGGTTCCATTCCCGATGCTTGGTGACCAGTTGCCAGTTGAATGAGCCGGACAGGCAGGCACGATTGAAGTGCGGGATAAGGGCTGGAGTGGCTTTCATGTAGTCTTGATAGACCTCGCCGAACTGGCCGGTCAGGTAGCGCTCTTCATTTTTCCATGTTGGCGCATACATGACGAAGAAGGCGGGCACGACAACGGCAAATGCAATCCAGCTGGCAGAGGCAGCACAGAATCCCAGTGCGATGATAAAGTGGCCGAGGTAAAGCGGGTGCCTGCACATGGCGTAAGGGCCTGTTTGCGTGACCTCAGCCATTTTATGGATGTGCCCTGAGGCCCAGATGCGCAGGGCCTCGCCAAGAGCCACGATCAGCAGGCCGACCAGCAGGGAGATGATTGTGGGTCTGGCAAACACTAGAATGGCAAGCGCCATAAGAATGCTGGCGGGGATACGTGCAAGAAGCAGGAGCTTGTGCAGGCGCTGGCCAAGGGTGAGTTCAGATGTCATGTAATGCTCCCAGGATAGCATCCGCTTGAATGGCATCCATACAGATAAAGTCTTCGCAGGTTCGCTTGAAGCACGGCCCGCAGGACGGATTCGATTCGATATGCCAATGTCGGGCTCCTTGCGCTTCGCTGAAGGGGGCGGATCGCCATGAAGCGGACGGTCCCCAGAACGTAATCGTCGGCGTATTCAGGGCCGCTGCCAGATGCAGCAGGCCGGTATCCGCGCCTACGACCGCTTTTGCTCCCAGTAGCAATGTGGTCAATGCTGACATATTCAAGCGCTCGGGCAAGGCGTATCCAGTGCTCGCAGTGGCCATTTTTTCCGCCAGTTCCCGTTCTGTGTCATTGCCCCAGCTGAATACCGGCAGAATACCGGTTGCAATCAGGCCATTGGCAATCGCCAGCCAGGTCGTTTCGGGCAGACGCTTGGTTTCCCATCCGCCTGCCGCGTGCAGAATCACATAGGGGTGATTGTCTGATTGCAGGCGATCCGGTAGATCCGGGTTACCTGCGATAGATGTGTTGGCAAGGTCGATGCGTGGGGCGGCATAGGGGATCACATGCTCAGGCTCTCGCCTGCAATTGTCGATAAAGGGTGCCGTGGCCACACGCCGATACTGCTGCACGACATGGCGCTCCTGCGGATGAAAGCTGACACTGGTCTGCAGCCATGCAGCCTGCTTTTCCCTCAGCTGGCTCCGGTCGATGCCAAACACCCGGCCGCCAACGCTTCTGGCCATTGCTGCTGACTTGATCAACCCTTGCATGTCGAGCACGGCATCAAAGCCGATGGCTCTGAGTTCACGCATAGCGCTCCAGGCGGAAGCCAGGGGGGCCTCGCCTTTCATGGACACCTGATGTACCCTGACCTGCTTCGGAAAAATCTCCCCGACAAAGGCGTAGCGGCTGTCCAGCAGCCAGTGGATTTCACTGATTTGCGGGCGCTGGATCAGGTCATCCAGTGCCGGCAGGCAGTGAATAATATCGCCAAAGGCCGACAGTTTGACGATCAGGATCTTCATGGATGTGGAAGCATGGCCAGACAGGCACCGGCCAGGATTTGGGGAGCGATATTGGTCATGCATGGATGGCCCGCAACATTGCATTCCCGTTGCAGGCAGGGGCTACATGCGGCTGGTTTGTAGATAATCTGCACGTGCTCCCCGCTGGGGGAGGTGCGCTCAGGATCTGTAGCGCCGAACGGTGCCACGGTGGGTATGCCGAGTCCTGCTGCAACATGCATGAAACCGGAATCGTTGCAAAGCATCAGTCGGCATGAGGCAATCAGTTGCAGCGCCTGTGCCAGCGTGGTTTGACCGGCGGCATTCCAGCGCGCTGTTTTTACGCCTTGCAGGATTGTTTCGCCGGTATCCAGATCGCTATCCATGCCCAGGATAAGGATTTGCCAGCCTGCGGCCGAAAGTGTTGCTGCCGCCTCGGCATAGCCGGCAGCCGGGTAGCATTTTGCGCCTCCGAACTGGGCGCCCGGCGCAAGACAGATGACCCGCTCGGGATCAAGGCCATGCCCGGCCATGATCCTCCTGCCTTCTTCCAATGCTCCGACAGGGGCCGAAAGTTTGACCTCACAGGAGGGCGTCGGGATGCCCATTTGCTTGGCTATATCAAGATAAAACAGTCGGTGATGCTGGTTTTTCAAGCTGAGGCGGTGGGGCAAAGGCCGGGTGAGCAGGAAACGGCGCCATTGGCCGCGATAGCCGATACGCTGGCTGATCCCTGCCTGATAACATTGCCAGGCTGATCTAAAGCTGTTCGGAAACAGATAGGCAATATCAGCCTGTGGCAGCGAGGGTTCATAGCTTGCGCGATCAATTCCGAGGTAAGGGATCAGGTCTTGCAGCCAGCTCCGCCCACACACGCTGATAACTGCGTTCTGATGATGTTCGGCAATGGCGAACATGGCTGGCTGGGCCATGATGACATCCCCGATCCAGTTTGGCGGCATGAAAACCACATGTTCGGATCGGCTCATGCCTGAGTGGCTGGGTTTTGCCCGGCTCCCTTTTTCTTCTTCTCAACCTGTGAGCAGATAAATAAATGTTCCTGACGCGTGAATCCAGGCAGCCATCCACGCCACTCCTCAATCAGGATTTCTTCATCAATCGAAAAATGACGGGTCAATGTGTTGCGTATGCCTTGCAGCGAATAGAAATAGGGGCATGTGTGGCGGCAAAGCGATGGGAGCCAGCGCTCGGCCAGGTAATGCAGGCGCGCCTCTAGTCCCGAATGCGTTTCGATGGCAAGCACCAGCTTGCCCTTCTTTTTCAGCAAACGCCTCATTTCATTCATGATCAGTTCAGGATTCAGGCTATGGGGTATGGTGTTCAGACACACAATCAGATCAAAGCTATGGTCGCCTTTGTGAACATCTTCGGCGTTACAAGACAGATATTCACCTTCGGTCAATTCGCCAGGGAACATGCGCCTGAAATCGTCGATCAGCGGGTCAAGAAAGGTTTTGTTCTTTTGTGGCAGTGAATGGGTCAGACAAAGTGCGCCGCAACCGATTTCCAGTATGCTCGCATCCTCGGGCAGCGCTGAAGTCACGTGCTGCATCAGCGGAAGGTATCTCGCTTCGCCCGCCTTGTATTCCTCGGCCAGGTTTCTGGTGCGCCAGGAGTCCAGCACCATTTTCTGGGCCATCTGCCAGCGTGTGCGAGAAACTGCATAGTGTTTTCTCATGTCTCTACCTGTTGAGCATCTTCCTGTTCATCGAGAAAAAGCCAGCGGCGATGAATCCAGAGCCATAATTCCGGACGCTCGTGAATGGCCGGTGCAAAGCTGTTGCAAATAATCTGCATGGACTGAACCTCATCCGGGTTCACTGAATCGGTCAAGGGCATCGGAATAGGCCAGAATTTCATTTTGAATCTGAACTGTCGACCGAGCCTGTGCAACATCACCCCGAATACGGGCGTACCATATTTACCGGCAAATACGGCCGGCAGCGTGGTGGTGTTACCGGCATGGCCGAGAAACGGCACCGGCGTACCGTTGGACAGGTGTTGGTCGATCATCACAGCCACGCAGTGGCCCTGTTTGAGCGTGCGGGGAAGCCAGCGCAATCCATCGTGCCTTGACTGCATCGTCGCGCCGAAACGTTCGCGAAACTTTATGAGCACACTGTCCACAGCGTCCTGGCGAATAGGGCGGTATATAATATCGGAGGCATAGCCAAGCATGGAGAATGACAGTGCCCCCAGTTCCCAGTTGCTGTGATGGCAGGCAGTCAGGATAACGCCTTTGCCTTCTTGCATGGCTGCCCGGAAAGCCTCTTCGCCTTCCACTTCGATGCGCGAGAGGAGAAAATCCTTCGAACGCATAAATACATGAGGCAGTTCAAATGTTGTGCGCCCGAGCTCGGCAAAGGATTCGCGTGCTATGCGCTTTTTCCATGCCTCGTCGCGTTCGGGGTAGACCCGGCTAAGGTTTCTCATGGCTATCAAGCGGTGACGTGTATCAAAGAGGTAGGCTGCGCGGCCAAGGCCAGCCCCTATGGCACCTGCCCATCGAACCGGGATCAGGCTGACCAGAAAACAGAAGAATTTTACAACAAATGCCATGGCAACGGCTGGGGATAAAAAGGCTAAATCAGGCTTTGGTGTCGCGCGCTTCGTCGATCAACATCACCGGGATGTCATCGCGAATCGGGTATTCCAGATGACATGCATCGCAGGAAAGGCCGGTTTTGTTGTCATTATAATGAACCGGGCCCTTGCATTTCGGGCAGGCGAGAATTTCCATCAAAGCTTCATCCAGCATAAAAGTCTCCATGATT
>Ga0209919_1000029_pt1 | contig 94685 bp, 79 predicted proteins | sample SalPon2A_C_D2_MG_FD_185721 | JGI IMG/M metagenome (GOLD analysis project Ga0209919, IMG submission 185721) | Soil microbial communities from South San Francisco under conditions of wetland restoration - Salt Pond MetaG R2A_C_D2_MG (SPAdes)... | ecosystem: Environmental > Terrestrial > Soil >... | reverse complement strand
GTCGAAGGCCAGGTGGACCTTCGAGGGCGAGGAGGTAGGGATCACCGGCTGAGGGCCGCCTCTCTCGCCCCGGCGGTCCCCGCGCCGATCGGCCGGTGGCGCGCCGGCGCCCCCGGTCCGCCGGAGGCCGGCCGCTCCCGCCGTCACTCCCTGGCCAGCTTCCCGTGCGGGTCCAGGAGACGGTAGAGCCCGGGGAGCAGGAAGAGCACGATGGGCCCGGAGAGCACGAAGCCCCCGATGACCGCGATGGCCAGGGGCTGCATGAGCTGGGATCCCTCGCCGTAGGCGATGGCCAGCGGGGCCAGGGCGAAGGCGGTGGCGAGGATCGTCATGGCCACGGGCCGTAGCCGCCGGCGCGAGGCGCGCGCCCACGCCAGGCGCACCGGGACCTCGCGCCGGAGCTCCTCGCGGGCCTCGTGGATCACGAAGATCGCGTTCTCCCCCACGATGCCGACCATCATGATCGCGCCGACGTAGCTCGAGATGTTGAGGGTGACGCCGGTCAGGTGGAGGGCCAGGAGGACCCCGGCCAGAACCGAAGCGGCGCAGGCGGACGTCACGATCGGGGCGCGCCAGTCGCCGAACTCGAACAGCACCACGATCGACACCAGGACGAGGCCCGCAAGGAGGATGTAGAGCAGATTCCGGAAGGACTGCTCCTGCTGCTGGAACAGGCCGCCATAACGGATCGAGAAGCTCGGCGGGAGGGTGACCTGGCGCCGGATGCGGCTCCGGATCTCGGCCATGGTGCTCCCCAGGTCCCGGCCGGACACCCTCGCGGTGACACCGACGTAGGTGGCCAGGTTCTCCCGATCGATCTCGGTCTCCGGCTTGCCGGTCGACACCGTCGCCACGGTGGACAGGGGAATGAGGCCGCCCGACGCGGTGCGGACCCGCAGGTCCTGGAGAGGCGCGTCGTCCTTCCGGAGCACCCTGAGGTCGTACACGCGGTCGCCGATCCGGATCTGGTCGACCACGGAGCCGGTCACCGCGGGGGCCACCTCCGAGTGAACCTGCTGCGTGGTGAGGCCGTAGCGGGCGGCGGCCACCGGGTCCACCTCGATCCGGAGGGCCGGGCCGGCGATCACCACCCCATCGAACACGTCCTCCACGCCCCGTACGCCCGAGATGACGCTGGCGATCTGGCGCGCCTTCTGTTGCAGCACCTGTTGGTCGTCGCCGAAGATCTTGATGTCGATGGGCTGGGGCTCGCCTCCGGTCAGGTCCCCGATGTTGTCCTCGAGGAGTTGTCCGAAATCGGTGTGGATCGCGGGCTCCACGCGGGCGATGCGGCGCCGCAGCTCGCTCATCACCTCCTCGATCGGCCGCCGTTGTCCGCGCGGCTTGAGGTTGATCACGTAATCGCCGCGGTTGGGCTCGGTGATGAAGAAGCCCAGCTGCGTGCCCGTACGGCGCGAATAGCTGGAGACGTCCGGGATGGAGAGGATCACCTTCTCCGCGTCGTCCAGCATCCGGTTCGTCTCGGTCAGGGACGTGCCCGGCGGCGTCCAGTAGTCCAGGATGATCGATCCCTCGTCCATGGTGGGCAGGAAGTCGGTTCCGATGCCCCGGTACAGCTGATATGCCACGGCCATCAGCGCGAGCAGCGACGCCACGCTCACCGCGCCGTGATCCACGAAGAAGCGCGCCACGTGATCGTAGCCGCGCCCCGCCGCGGCGGCTGTCCCTCGCAGCGCCTCACGCACGGGACCCGGGATGCCCTGCCGAAGCCAGTCCCGGGCGCCCCCCGGCTGCCGGCCGGTGGCGTGGCGACCCCGGAACCCGAAGCGGCTGGCCAGCACCGGCACCACGAACGCGGCGATGAGGAAGGAGACGGCCAGGGCGAGCGCCATGGTGAGGGCCAGCGGCTTGAAGAACGCGCCCACCACGCCCGTGAGCAGAGCGAACGGCAGGAGGATGACCGTGGTCGACAGGCTAGAGCCGACCAGGGCGGGGAGGATCTGCCGGGTGCCCTTCTCCGCCGGGTCTCCTTCCGCGTCGGGCCGGTGGTGGCGCTCGATGTTCTCGATCACCACGATCGCGTCGTCGGCGATCAGGCCCAGCGCGGCCGCGATCCCGGACAGGGTCATGAGGTTGATCGTCTGCCCGGTGGCGCCGAGCGCCAGCCCCACCACGGCCACGGTGGCCGGCAGGGCGGCCACGGCGATGGCCGTGAGCCGGAAGCTGCGCAGGAAGACGAGGAGCACGAGGGCGGCGAGCAGAACGCCGATCACGATCGCGTCGCGCGTGCCCCCGACCGAGCCCGACACGAAACGCGCCTGGTCGTAGAACGTCGTCCAGCGGACGCCCGCGGGGATCAGGTCGGGACGCTGCTCGAGCAGCTGCCCGATCCCCCGCGCGATGGCCACCGTGTTGGCGCTGGGCTGGCGGACGATGTTCACCAGCACGGCCGGGTGGCCTCCGGCGGTGGTGCGGATGTAGGACACCTCGTTGGCCACGTCGATGTGCCCGAGGTCCGCCAGGGTGGCGGGAGGCCCTCCGGGCACGGGCACCGAGATGCGCGACAGGGCCTCGAGACCGTGCACCCTGCCGTCCACGAGCGTCAGGTAGAGCTCGTGGTTCTGCTCGGTGAGGCCCGCCGACAGGACGTCGTCGTCCGCCTGGATCGCCGCGACCACGTCCGAGGGGGCCAGCTTCCTGGACCGCAGGGCCGCCGGATCCAGCCACACCTGGAACTCGCGCTGTCGGCCCCCCTGGATCTGGACCTGGGAGACGCCCGGGATCCGGATGAGAGCCGGCTTGAGCGTGTATTCGGCCAGCTGGCGCAGGTAGGCCTGCGAGCGGGTGTCGGAGGTCAGGGCGTATCCCATGATCGGGAAGATCGCCGTGTTCATCCACTCGACGTCGATCCGGGTGCCGGGCGGCAGATCGGGACGAATGCGCTGCGTCTCGGCCTGGGTCCGCTGCAGGGCCGTCTGCATGTCGGTGCCCCACTCGAACTGCGCCGAGATCTCGCTGGAGCCCCGGGAGGTGGTCGACCGCACCAGGCGCACCCCCGGGACCCGGTGGATGGCCTCCTCCAGGGGCCGCGTCACGGTCGGCATCATGCGCGCGGCCGGCTCCTCGCCGGCGTCCGCGATGACCTTGACGATCGGGAACGTGACGGACGGGAAGATCGAGGAGGGCAGCCGCGTGGCCTCGTAGACCCCGGCCACGCCGAGCACCACGACCAGGCCCAGGATGGCCACGGCCCGCCGCCGTGCGCCCGACAGCAGGTTCACGGCTGGATCCGCACCCTGGTGCTGTCCGGCAGGCCCACCTGCCCGGAGACGATGACCCGACTCCCGATGGCCAGGCGCGGCGACACGATCTGGACCGTGTCGCCGCGCTGGAGTCCGGTGCGTACCCGCACCCAGAGGACCCGCCCGCCGGACACCGTCGCCACCTTCGTCGTTCCGTACACGTCGTCGCGCAGGACCGCGGCCGCGGGGACGACGGTCACCCGCCTGCGGACATCGACGACGATGGACGCCTGGCCGAACAGGCCCGTCGCGACGGGGGCCCGTCCCGCGGCGAAATCGATCCGGACCGGCACGCTGAGGGTGCCGCTCGAGGCCGCCGGGAGGATGTCGTGGACCGTTCCGGCGAGGGGCTCCGGCGCCGCGGTGAGCTCGATCCACGCGGACTGGCCCCGTTCGACCCTCGGCACGTCGGACTGCGCGAGCTGGGCCACGAACACGATCGACGACCGGTCGGCGATCGTGACGAGGGTCTCTCCCTGGTCGACCAGGTCCCCGGCGCTGGCGGCGTGGGAGAGGACCACCCCCGTGGCGGGAGCACTCAGCGCACGGCGCACGAGGCTGGACTGCGCGAGCTCCAGGGCTCGCTCCGCATCGGCGCTGTCCCGGGCGGTCATCGCATCGGCCAGCATGGCCCGGGCGCCTTCGAGCGCCGCCTCGCTGTTCCGGGACACCACCGCTCCCAGCGTGTCACCGGCCCGCACTCGATCGCCGTCCATCACGGACAGGGTCGTGAGACGACCCGTGAACGGGGCGCGGACGCGCGCTTCGCGAAGCGCCCGGGTCTCGCCCGGCGCCCCGACGGTCTCCTCCATGTCCCGGCCGGCGACCGTATCGACCTGCACGGGCGTCGCCGCCGAGTCGGCGGCCGTGCCGATCGAGGCGGGCGTCCCGGCCGACGCCGAGTCGGCGGAAGCACTCGCCCCGCCTCCGCCCCCACACGCGGCCACTCCGCTCGCCGCGAGCCCCAGGGCGACCGCCGCCAGGAACGGGTGCGTCCAGCCCGGGACGCCCGGTCCGCTGGCCCCGCCCGACCGGGGTCGCCCGTTCACGGGCCCCCCCAGCGCAGCACGCGGGCCCGGGCCAGGCGGTAGTCCAGCACGGCATCCTCGTGAGCCTGGCCCGCCGTCAGCCACGTGCGATAGGCGTCGAGCACGTCCAGGGCGCTCCCGGACCCACCCCGGTACAGGCTCTCGGCCTGCAGGTAGGCGTCCCGTGCCGATTCGCGGGCCTGCTCGCGCACCTGGATCTCCCGGTACCGTGCGCGCAGGAGGGCGGACGAGCGGTCGTACTCGAGGCGAGCGGCTCGGCGCGTCGCCTCGACGACCCGACGCGACTGCGTCAGCGCGTCGCGGGCCTCGTCGACTCGTCCGCTGTACACGCCGTGGCTCCACAGCGGCAGGGACAGGGAGAGCATGGCCTCCACTCCCCAGCCGCGCCCGTCGTTCATGAGGGCGGGCGCCGGGTCGACCAGGGCGGCCTGGCCGCCACCGGCCACGCTCAGATTCAGGTGCGGGAGGCGAAGCGAGCGCGCCCCCGACAGCCCGGCTTCGGCAGCGCCCACCGACGCCAGGGCGCTCTGGACGTCGGGCGTCAGGTTCCAGGGCGCCGAGACGCTGTCGGGCGACGGCGACGACGGCACCGACAGGGGGGCCAGCGCCAGGGGGGCATCCGGATCGCGTCCCAGTACGTCGTTCAGCTCCATGCGCATCTCCGTCCGGGCGTGTTCGGCCGCATCCAGGTCCGCGCGCGCGTGCAGGAGCTGCGCGCGGGTCTTCACGACGTCGGCGCCGACCCCCTGGCCCGAGGCCTGGCGCGACCGGACCTCGGCCAGGTACCGCTGCAGTCGCTCCACGCCGAGGCGCTGGAGGTCGATCTCCCGCTGGGCGCGCAGGTACTCGGCGTAGTCGGCCCGGACGGCGAGCTCCACGTCCTTCACGGCCACACGCACATCGGCGCGAGCCGCCCGGGTCCGGGCCCGCTCCGCTCCCACGGCGGCACGCAGGGCGCCGCCCTCGTAGAGCGGGGCTTCGGCCACCACCTGCAGCCTGGCGTCGCTGCTCTCGTAGGTGCGGGGCGCGCCGGGGTGCAGGTCACCGCCCAGCGACAGACCGGGCCACAGGGATCCGCGGGCCTGGCGCAGCCGGTCCAGCGACTGCTGCAGGGCCAGGCGCGCGATCGGAAGCCGCGCGTTGGCGGCGCGCGCTTCGGCCAGCGCCTGGTCGAGGGTCAGGGTGTCGGCCGGCCCCGATTCCCCGGTCGAGTCGGGGGCTGTCCTCGCCGGGGTCCGGCCCTGCGCCGCGCCAGGGAACGGGACGAGGATCAGCCACCCCGCGAGCGCGAACAGCGCGGCGATCCTCATGAGTCCCCCTTCGAGCGTGACAGCGCCAATGCGCCGATTCTCACCCGTCCCGCCTGCGGCCGACCACGGCACGAGTATTACAGTTGTAGACGTGCGCGGCAAGGCCGTGCCGCGAGGCGGGGACGGGTCCGGAACCCGGAGCGGTTAGACCACGCCGACGGGTCCGGAGTTCGAGGCATCGCCGTCTCCGTCTCCGGACCCGAACTCTCGCAGAACCTTCCATGGGCGGCCGACCAGCGCCACCCCGATGAGGATGGGCGGCAGCGTCTGCACCGCCTGCAGCACGAGACCGGCGGCCAGCGCGTCCGCCGCCGCCACGCCGAACGCGCCGAGGACCAGGACCGTTCCCGCCTGCAGGACTCCGACATTGCCCGGCGTGAGGTGGAAGATCCCTCCCAGGTTCACGGCGACGATCACCGCCAGGGAGGCGGCCAGGGGGACGTGGATTCCCACGGCGAGCATGCCCGCGTCGTAGGAGCCCCACTGCAGCAGCCAGTTCAACATGGCCAGAGCCAGCGCCTCGCTCATGGGCCGCCCGCCTCCAACGGACGCCACCTCCCCGACCCGCTCCCTCCAGCGTTCCGGGAACTTCCTCAGGAGCGCCGGGAGCAGGAGCCGGCGCCGGAGCCCGGGCGCGAGCAGCAGCGCCACCACGACCATGGCCACGACCGACAGCGCGGCGGCCGGAAGGCGGAGGTGCTGGAAGTCCGGCGGCATGGTCAGGAGGGCGGCCGGAAGCAGCAGCAGGACCAGGGAGATCGTCTCGGCGATCCTGGACCAGGCCGCGGCGGCCACCGCGCGGCCGACCGGAACCCCGAGCCGCGGGACCACCGCGCCCACGCGCACGGCCTCCGCGCCCACCGAGACGGTGAGAGTCATGGCCGCCGCGCCCAGCATGTGGGCCCGCTCGGACTCGCGGAGTCCGGCCGCGCGACCACCTGTCATGAGGACGTGCCAGCCCCCTCCCTTCGCGAGCAGGGAGAGTACCGCCAGAACCGTGGAGACGGCGATCCAGCCGGGACTGGCTCCGGCCAGCGCGCCCCATACCTGGCTCCATGGAAAGTGCTGCATGGCGCGGGCGGCCAGGGCGAGCCCCCCGAGCACGAGAGCCCACACGATCCACCGCTTCCCATGGACCTTCAAGCCGGAATCAGCTCCGCCAGGCGACCGAAGGTGTAGCCGCGCGCCCGAGCCTCCCGGAGGATGCCGGGGAGGGCGTCCGCGGTCTGGCCCCGGTCGCCCCCCGGATGCTCCCCGTCGCCGTCGTGCAGCAGCAGGATCGCGCCCGGCGCGAGGCGGCCGAGGGCCCGGCGCTGGATGACCTCCGCGCCGGGACGCCAGTAGTCCCGCACGTCCACGCTCCACCCGAAGGTCCGGTAACCCAGGCGCCGCGCCTCCCTGGCCACGAAAGGGTTCTTGAAGCCGTGCGGGGGCCGGAAGGCGGTGGGCGCCCGGCCGGTCAGGCGGTGCAGGATACGATGGGTCCGGAGCAGCTCGATCCGGATACGGCGCGGGCCCGACCGGTGCAGCTTCGCGTGGCCGTACGTGTGGTTTCCGATCTCGTGTCCGGCCGCGCAGGCTGTCCGGACGAGGCCCGGATGCCGGAGGGCACGCGCCCCGATCACGAAGAAGGCCGCCGGAACGCCCAGTTCGTCCAGGGTCGCCAGGATCCGGGGAGTCGTGTCCGGGTCCGGCCCATCATCGAAGGTCAGGAACAGCTCGCGCCGACCGGGATCCCCTCGCCCGACGACGGGTCCGAACAACCGTGCGTTGGGAGCGTACGCGGCCCACGCCAGAGCTCCCACGCCGCCCACGGCGGCCCCGAGCGCCGCCGCGGTGCCGGGCCGCACCGGCATCAGCTCCGCTGGAGGGAGGGGGGCGGGGAACCCGTCGAGCGCGTCGGGGAGTCCCATCCGGCCGGCATCGACACCCGCGGCCGGGGCTGCCCGGATCCCGAAGTCATCAGCCGGGGCTGCCGCCGGGACTCGATCGGCGCCCGCATTCGCACGGCCGTGTCGGAAGCGCGTCTCGCGTCGTCGTCGGCATCGTGGATGGAGCTGAACGAGGGGGCCGCGAGGAGCAGGGTGAGCAGAGCCGCCCCGGCCAGCCCCAGGCGCGGGGCGTGGCCCACGGGCCGGGCTTCGGCGGGATCCGGCTCCAGGATGCGGAGGATCCGCTCGGCCAGGCCGAGCCGACCCTCGCCCATGGCCGCCAGGCCCGCGCGCGCCGGGCCGCCGCCCTCGGCCAGGGTCCGGGCCACGCCCTCCAGGCCGCGAGCCACCGCCAGCGGAGCGCCCGTGCGCCGCACGGCCCAGCCGTCCGCCTGGATCTCGGCCAGCTCCGCCAGCCGGCGGCGCGCCACGCGGTTCAGCGGCTGGAAGAAGCACACGGCCTCGACCACCCCCGCCGCCAGGGCCCACAGCGGATCGCCTCGGACCAGGTGAGCCACCTCGTGCGCGATGACGCCCCGCAGCGGCGCGTCATCGAGCCTCTCGGCGAGGTCGGGCGGCACGACGACCTCTCGGCGACCGAGCGCCAGCGGCGTTCCCAGGCCCCTGAGCGTGGTGAGACGAAGCCGGGTCCGGAGCCGGGCCGCCAGGCCGCCGGCCACGACCCGCAGAGCCTCCAGCACCTCGCCCCCGGCCGGCCGGCGACCGGCCAGCGCCCTCAGCAGCCGCCGCTGCCGGCGGGTGAGCTCTGCGAGACGGATCACCGATCCCGTGAGCCAGACCAGCGTGAGCGCGAGAAGCCAGTGGTGAAGGACGGCCCCCGCATCCGATGCCAGGGCCGTGCTCGCCACGTGGCCGGCGCCCGGATGGAAGTGGGTGGGATCCCACGAGTCCACGAACGGATCGCAGTCCAGCAGCGAGTGGGCGGTCGCGGTGACCAGGGCCCCGAAGGTCGCGAGCTTCCAGAGCGTCTCCTCCCACTCCGGCCGCATGGGACGGAGGCGCAGGAGGACCCAGGTGCCCCCCAGGAGGAGGGTGCTGTGGAGGAGGTAGGTGAGCAGCCAGCTGACGACGCCCGCGGATAGGATCCCCGATGCGCGAGCCAGCAGGTGCATCATCCTTCGCTTCGGCCTTCGGCGAGCATCCGGGCCTCCTTCTCCTCGATCAGTCGCCGGACACGGTCCAGCTCCGAGGGACGCAGGTCACCCACGTCGAGCAGATGGCTCACGAGGGTCGGCACATCCCCATCGAACAGGTTCTCGGCCAGCGCGTCCACGCGCGAGCGCAGAACCTCCTCCTCCGACACCAGAGGATGGTAGACATACTCCCGTCCCTCTTCTCGGTGCCCTACGACTTCCCTGTCCTCCAGACGGGAGAGCAGGGTGGCGACGGTCGTGCGCGCCATCGGGCGCCGCTCATCGAGGCGCTCGCGCACCTCGTTGACCGTGGCCTCGCCCTCCTCCCACAGCACGCCGAGGATGGCGAGCTGCAGATCCGTGAGCTCCGGGGCCTGTGGTCCAAACCGCGATTCGGTCATGGATCTACCCTCCGCTGGAAGAAGATGGACGGGACGGACGCCGGCCGTTCCGCCGTTCGTCCGCCCCATCACTGGAATGCCGCCTGAAAGTAGGACACCGCATACCGAACGTTGAGCATCAGCAGCCCGTCCTGCTCGAAGCGGCGCGGCGAGGTGTACGCGTACACGTCCCGCGCGAACCGGACCCTGCCGGCCTCGCGCGCCAGCAGCATCGCGGTTCGCGCATCATCCCCCCAGAACGGCACCGGGGGGAGCCCCCCGATCGCCTCCAGGGCCCAGCGGGCGGCGCCGAAGTTGCCTCCCGCCAGCACCGCCGCAGGCTTGCGCGTCAGGCAGCGGGCGATCCACGGGACCATCGGGACCACGAGCGAGGCGTAGGGCCGACTGATCGCCGCCGCCCATCGACTCTCGAACGTGTAGTAGACCGGTCCCGAGACGGCACACGCCCCGGCCTGGATGGCCCGACCGATGCTGCTCAGCCAGGTGGGGGGCACCGTGCAGTCCGCATCCAGGAACGCGATGATCGATCCCGTCGATGCCTGGAATCCGCACTGGCGCGCGAAGTTGGGGCCCTGCTCCATGGCCGTCAGGACCCGCCCCGTCGGACCCAGCAGGCTCGCGGCCACGAGCGCCGTGTCGTCCTGCGAGTTGTTGTCGACCACGATGATCTCGAGGTGGTCGCCCTCGGCGAGTCGCTGGTCCTGGACGGATCGGATGGCGGATCCGATCGTCTCGGACTCGTTGTACGCCGGTATGACTACGGTGAATCGGTTCGTGTCCACTGCCCACCGGAGAACGGAATGCTCATGCTACGGCCCTCGGAGCCACGCTCGTGAGGACCGCTGGAAGATCGGCGGCTGCCTCCCGCCCACCACGTTGACTCGTGTCGACCTCCTGGGGTTCGATGGCCCTAAACGTCTACAATCGTAGTCACCGCAGGTTCCCTCCACCGAGCGCAGCCCTCGACGGGCCGAGGCCCCGCGGTCAGCGCTCGAGCACCAGGAGCGTGAAGCTGCCGGGGACCATCGGCGGGCGCCGGCGGCGCTGTCCGGGGCCGGCCGGCGGCGCGGGCGCGAACCGGGCGGTCACCGTATACAGATGGTGCGTCTTCGGATCCAGCTCCATGGTGCGGGCTCCCTCCTGCGTCTTCACGGTCCGGACGACGTGGAACTTCGTCGGGCCGTCCTCCCGGATGACCGTGATCGCCCCGTCGCCCGTGGAGGCGAAGGCGAGGCCGATGCCCGCGTCGTAGCGACACGCGTCCACGCCGCGGCCAATGGGAGCGCTGGCGACCACCTTTCCGGCCACGGCATCCGACATGACCATGACCTGGTTGTGGCACCCGCTGAACAGGATGTGGTGCACCGGATCGATCGCGAGGCCGGAGGGGGATTCGCAGGGCGCGAGCGGCCACTCGCGAACGACCTTCATGGCCACCGGGTCGATCTCCGCGATCTGCGAAGTGCTCTCGAGGTTCACGTACACGTGCCCCTGGCCGTCGCTCACGCCGAATTCCGGCTTGGCACCCAGGTCGATGGTCGCGAGCCGCGATCCCGACACGGGATCCACGACACTGGCCGTGTGCGCATCGCCGTCGAACGTGAAGATGTGCCGGGTGACAGGATCGAACAGGATCGCATCGTCATCCACGTCCACGGCCGTGCGGCCCAGCACCTGGAGGGTCTTCAGGTCGAAGATGACGACCGTGCTGTCGGCACCGGACGTGGCGAACCCGCGGCCCGCCGCGTAATCGAACGCGACCCCGTGAGCGCGGTCGAGCCCGGAGACTTCTCCGAGCACCCGACCGTTCGCCGGATCGACGACCATGACGCGGTCGCTACGTCCGATGAACAGGCGGTCGGTCGCCGTATCGAGCGACAGGTAGTCCCAGCCACCTCTTCCGCCGAGCGTGAAGGTCCGGGCGACGTGATAGCCGGCCTCGGCCCCCTCACGCGCCTCACCCTTGGCATCGCCCTCGGCCGCCTCGGAACGTTCCGTGTCCTGCGCGGCCTCCCGCGCCTCCGCTCCGGCACTCTCGTGCTGGAGCGACACCACCTGGCCATCGTCGGCGTCCACCAGTACCTCGCGCACGCCCGACTCCCCGGGCACGTTCAGATCGAACGAGTAGACCCAGTGGCCCATCTCCCGCTCGAACTCCCCGCTCTGGATGGTCCCGCCCGGCACCTTCGACAGGGCCACGGCCGCGGCCGCGTCCTTCGTGATCCCGATCGACACCATGTCGTACAGCCGCTGCCTGGACGGAATCTGGGCCTCGAGCTCGCGCAGCAGCACCCGGGCACGGGCCACGGCGGCGGGCCCCCCTCCGCTGCTCGGCGGCGCGATGTCCATCCCCACGGCACCGATGAGGTGGCCCGAGGCGTCGTGAAGCGCCTGCGTGATGTCGTAGATCGGGTCCTCCTTCGTCGGCTTCTCGACGTTGGGGTGCCCGGTCCGGATGGGCCCGTACTCGTCGTCGTCGCACTTCTCGCCCACGTCCGAGGCCCGCTCCGTGGCGGCCAGCGTCGCGCAGCTGGCGTCGGACAGGATGGCGAGCTCCACGTTGTCCAGGTCAGCGTGAACCGCGACCATGCGATCCACCAGTCGCTGGGCGTACGTCTCAGGCGAGCCACGGGACTCCTGGGCCGCGAGCGGCCGTGGAGATGGCCACGCGATCAGGGACATCGCGATCACGGTCGCACCGCCCACCGCGTGCAGTGTTCGATTCGTCGTTGTCGAGATCACGGTCCTTCCGCTCCCGTTCCCATGGGGGAACCCCGGCTCGAGGACGGTTCGCGGGCGGCTGGGGCCACCGGCGATGCACCCGGGGTCACGAAATGTGACTACAATTGTAGACGATATCCGCGTCACCGGGCAAGCGCGGCCCGGCGCGGACATCTCCCGACAACCGACTCCCGCTCCCTCCCGACAGCCCCGCGGGTCGTGTGGCGCCATGTTGAGGAACACCCCCGAGACGACACGTGGACGCGCCCGATCGACGGTGGGCGCAGGAGAACCGCCATGATGACGACGGATGGAAACGGCGCGGCCGCGCCGCGTCTCCCGCGCCTGGGAGAGCCGGCGCCGGCCTTCGAAGCGGTGACCACCCAGGGCACCCTACGGCTCGAGGACTTCGCCGGAAGCTGGCTCGTCCTCTTCTCGCACCCGGCCGACTTCACCCCTGTGTGCACCACCGAGTTCGCGGCCTTCGCGAAGGCGCTGCCGCGCTTCCGCGAGTTGGAGTGCGAGTTGCTCGGCCTCTCCATCGACAGCGTCTACTCGCACATCGCGTGGATGCGCAACGTGGAGGAGAAGCTGGGAGTGAAGGTCCAGTTCCCGGTGATCGCCGACCTGGACCGGCAGGTGGCCCTCGCCTACGGCATGATCATGCCGGGGGAGAGCCGGACGGAGACGGTCCGCTGCGTGTTCGTGATCGACGACCGCCAGAACCTGCGGGCCATGATCTACTATCCTCTCACCACCGGCCGGAACGTCGAGGAGATCCTGCGGTTGGTGAAGGCCCTCCAGGTGGCCGATCGGAGCGCGGTGGCCACCCCCGCCAACTGGGTGGAGGGCGAGCCGGTGATCGTGCCCCCGCCCCTCACGCAGGAGGCGGCGGCCCAGCGGGTGGCCACCCCCGATCTTGAGTGCGTGGACTGGTACCTGTGCACGCGGACGCTGTAGCCCCGCGCACGGGCGGGGAGCGTTCGGGTCCGCGGGAGGCATCGTGGCCTGCGTGAATCCGGACGGCTCCCTGAGCCCGTCCGGCCTGGTCCTGCTCCGGGCCCTCGACGCACCCGGTGCGGAGCGGGAGCTCACCGAGCGGACCGGGCGCCCGTTGTTCCAGGTGCGCTCGGGCCTCCGGGAGCTCCAGTCGGCCGGCCTGGTACGCGCCATCCCGGTCGGGTTCGAGTTGACCGGGGTGGGGCGGGAGTGGCTCTCCAGCCCCTGACGCTCCTCGCATCGCCTTCAGGCCTCGACAGACCCAGCTTCCGAAAAAGCTCGCGCCGTGCACCCACCCTCGTGTGAGCGAGGCGGCTTGAGCCGGCTGAATGATTGGCGGTTCCCCCCGGGCGCCAAAGCTGGTATTCTTCTGCATATGCATATGCACGACCCCGCAGGGTCGGCCATTCCTTCGAAGGCCGGAGGCCGGTTCTTCGTCCTCAAGCCCGCCGACCTCCCTCGCCGGACGCCGCCCGCCAGGGCGCTCGTCATCAGCCTGCTGGCCCTCCTGGTCGCGGGCGTCGCCGGCTGGGCGAGTTTGGGACGGTCCACGGAGTACTTCGGCCTCGTGTGGGTTCTGGCGCTCGTGCCCCCCTTCCTCCTCTCCTTCTACCGGGGCTGGTCGGGCGCGGTCCTCGCCCTCGTGGGAGGCATGATCGTTCTCACGGCGGTGGAGCTAGGCGGCGGCGGCCTCCTTCAGGGACAGGTCGACTGGTGGGTGTACGGCTCGGTGGCCGTGAGCCTGATCGTGGTGAGTCTCGGAGCCGGCGTGACGACCGAGTTCCTGCACCGGGCCGGCGGCGATCCACACCTGGCGGATCGACAGTGGCAGACCGGCCGGGAGCTGGAACGGGCGCTGGCGCACGAGGACTTCGTCCTCTACTACGAGCCCATCGTGGAGCTGGGCTCGGGTCGACTCCGGGGCGTGGAGGCACTGGTCCGCTGGAAGCACCACACGGGTGGCCTCCTGCCGCCCGACCTCTTTCTCCCCACCGCGGAAGCCACGGGCCTCATCGTAAGGCTGGGTCACTGGATTCTGGCCGAGGCCTGCCGGGGCTACGGGCTGTGGCGCGCGGCCCTGCCCAAGCTCGACGACCTGTTCATGGCCATCAACCTGACCACGGTCCAATGCCGCGACGACGAGTCCCTGCCACTCGTGGTGCGGCGCGTGCTCGGAGAGTACGACGTGCCGAGGGAAGCCGTCCAGTTCGAGGTCCAGGAGGCCGGACTCCTCCAGGTGGGCGACCGGGTGCAGGAGATCAAGGAGATCGGCGTCTCCGTGGTCATCGACGACTTCGGCACCGCGAACTCGTCGCTCAGCTACCTGAGCTGGCTGGACGTGGACGGGCTCAAGATCGACCGGTCCTTCGTGGCCGAGCTGCCCGAGGACCGGAAGAACGCCGCCATCGTACACTCCACGATCGAGCTGGCCTCCGAGCTCGGCATGTGGGTGACCGCCGAGGGGATCGAGACGGCGGCCCAGCGGGACTGGCTTCTGTCGGCCGGCTGCCGGTACGGACAGGGCTTCCAGTTCGGCCAGGCGCTACCGCTCGACGAAGCGATCCGGGACGCCCGCGCCGTCCTCGACCGCTCGGCCGCCGACCGGATGACGATGCGCGGGAGCTCGGGCTCGGTCTGAGAGCCCGACCTTGGGCTGGGCGGACGGCGGGCCGATCCCCCGACCGCTGCCGACTTGTCAATGGGGATTGATCGCGTCAGTATGGGGTCGTTACACGCCATGATGGACGGGAGGCGAGGCTCCGGAGATCCGATCCTCCAGCTGCGGGCGCTGCAGCGACATGCCGGAATCGAAGTCCTTTCTCAGCCGGCTGGTTTCCGAGCTCAAGCGGCGCAACGTTTTGCACGTCGGGGTCGTATACCTGGTCGCGGCCTGGGTCGTGGTCCAGGTGACCTCGATCGTTTCCACACCCCTCCGCCTTCCCCACTGGACGCTCGCCCTCGTGATCGTGGCGGCGATCGCGGGTTTCCCCCTGGCCCTGGTGGTCGCCTGGGCGTTCGAGATCACGCCCGAGGGCGTGCGCCGGACCGACGAGGCCGAGGACCAGCAGGGCCGCCGCCCCGTCGGCAGAGCTTCACGGGTCGCGCTGGTGGGCGTGACGGCCGTGCTCGTGGCCGGGATGACGTGGGGGGCCTGGGACCACTGGCTGCGCGTGCCCCCGGTCGAGGCCGAGGCGGCGCGACCCCTGGACCCGAACCACGTGGCGGTGCTCTATCTGAAAGACATCGGTCCGAACCACAGCCTGGGCTATCTGGCGGACGGCCTTACCGAGACGCTGATTCACCGGCTCGGGAGCGTCGACGGACTCACCGTCGTGCCGACGAACGGGGTGAAGCCCTTCCGCGACGCGTCCGTGCCGTTCGACAGCGTCGGTCGGCTCCTCAACGCCGGGACGGTGGTCGACGGCAGCGTGCAGGGGACCGGTGACCGCGTCAGGGTGACGGTCCAGCTCGTGGACGCCTCCACGGGCGACCAGCTGGCCAGTCAGCAGCTGGACGAACCGCTCGGCGATCCCTTCGCGCTGCAGGACACCGTTTCCTCGGAGGTCGCGCGCTTCCTCCGGCAGCGGCTCGGAAAGTCCGTCGAGCTCCGACGTGCCATGGAAAGCGCCGATGATCCGCGCGCCTGGAAGCTCTATCAGGTCGCCCTCGGCCTTCGTGACGACGCCAACTCTCTTCGCTGGGCGCGCGACACGGCCGGGGCCATGGCGCTCTTCGAACGGGCGGACTCCCTGTTTCGCGTGGCCGGCACGCTCGATCCGGCGTGGATCCGGCCCCCGCTGGAGAGTGCCTGGACCCGTCTCACGATGGCGCGGGTCGGGGCGGGCGTCACCACGCAGACCGACACCACGTTGCTGCGGAGGGGACTCGGCCCGGCCAACCAGGTCCTGTCGCGACACCCGGGCAATGCGAGAGCTCTGGAGGTGAAGGGCAACCTCGAGTTTTTCATTGCACGGGTACAGCTAGCCGACCGCGAGCCCACGGGTCAGCGAACGATGGAGGAGGCCGAGAGGAACCTGCGGGCGGCCACGACCCGCGACCCGACACGGGCTCGGGCCTGGGCCGTGCTCGCTTACATCCTCAAGGGCCAGGGCAAGTTCGCGGAGGCTCGCGTCGCCGCGGAGAGAATGGCGGAGGCCGATCCCTACCTGTCGAACGACGCCGAGTACCTGTACGAGCTGGCCGCGCTGGCCATCGAGTTCGGCCAGCTCGATCGAGCCGATTCCCTCTCCTCACGGGGCGAGACCCGGTTCCCCTACATGCCGGCCTTTCCGGCGAACAAGCTCCTGATCCTGGCCTCCCGCGGGACGGACTCGGCGGCGCCCGACTCCGCCTGGACGCTGCTGGACAGGACCGAACGGCTCTTCCCACCGGGCCAGAAATACCAGGAGGGCCGCTACTACGTCGCCGCCACGCTCATCAGGGCCGGGCTGGTCGACAGCGGGCAGGCCGTGGCACACCGGGCGAGAGAGATCGATCCGACCAGTCCCACCGTACCTCACGACGAGGCCTACCTCGCACTCCTGCTCGGAGATCGCGAGGGAGCGATCCGGGACCTGGTGCATTATCTCGAGGTGGTCCCGCAACAGCGGGCCTACGTCGCGAAGGACTGGTGGTGGGACCCGCTGAAGGCAGATCCGCGGTTCCAGGAGCTCGTCGACACGACGCGCTCGGCCGTGCGCTGAGCACACGGCCGAGGCCCGCAGCGCGCGTCCTACCCCCTCAGCCCGGCAGCACGTCCGTGCCGGGATCCAGTGTGAGAGTGTCCTTCCCGCCCGGTTGCCAGACCTTGACGGAGTAGGGGTACAGAGTGCAGGCCGCATCCTTGCGGACGACGCCGCCGTCGAGGTTACCGTCGTCGCTCCGGTACGTCCGCTCGGGGAGAGGCGACTCGCCCTTGTAGGTGACTTCCCACCCGTAGCCCCCGTCCCTCTTGCTCGACCGCCAGCCCACGAAGCCGACCCCGACGGTGGCCCGTATCGGGTCGGGATCCAGGTGGATGGAGTCACCCGTGACGGTGATCTCTACGATGGGCCGCGTGGGCTTGCCCTTCGGCTCCTTGTGGCAAGTGGAGTCCGTACCCAGGTACGACGGCTGTCCGCCCCCTTCCTTGTTTCCGTCCCCCCCAGGTCGAGCCTCCTCGCCGCACGCCACGAGAAGGAATGCGCATGCGGCCACGGCCGTGAACACCATCCGCGAGTGCTTCATGGGGCCTCCTCGGGGAAAGGAGAATAGGCCGACGCTCGGTGACGAACGGGGCGCTACGGCGCTGGCCCGGTTCGCTATGTAGGCCTGGATTTGCAAGTTAACCAGAAAATTGCAAGTTTTGAAGGGCATGACTCCGCGGCCCGCCGCGTCCGGCCGCCTTCCACTTGCGGGCTCCGCCCCCGGCGTCCGAGGTTGAACCCGTCGCACCACCCCACGCCAGGAGACCTCCATGCCCGAGCCCACCACCGATCCGGCCGCGGTCATCCGGGAGGCCGTTCACCGACGCGTCCACAGGATCCGGGAGCAGGACATGGACGCGATGGTCGACGACTACTACGCGGACGACGCGGTGTTCATGCCCCCCCGGCAGGCCGAGATTCGGGGCCGCGAGGCGCTGCTCGAGTACTGGCGCGCACGCCCGGAAGAGGGGCTCATCGAGCTGGAGTTGGATTCGGCGCACATCGAGAGCTCGGGCGACCTCGCCTACGAGGTGGGTCACTACACGAGCATCCTGCGCCCCCGACACGGCGCCCTGCTCCAGGACTACGGTAAGTACCTGACCGTGTACCGCCGCCAGGCGGACGGAGCCTGGAAGGCCGTGGCCGACACCTTCAACACGGATCGCGACTAGCGCTCTGCGGGCGCGGGGCGGCGCGCCCGGGCGACCGCCGCCGGGGCCGTCCCCGGGCCGATGGAGCCACCGAGCCACCGGGGGGGGGTCGGCCGACTTCCGACCGCGCAACCCCACCTTGCGAAATGCAAGCCGGGTGGAGACATGCCACGGCTCCGACCGCTTCCCCGTCGCCGGCTCGGACAGGGCGCGATACCCGGAATGCCGCTTCCCACGCCCCTATCAGGGCCCGTGCCGCAACTCCGTTCAGAGCCGGTACGCACCTTGATGATTGTGGAATGAGAGAAACCCCGACGCCGGAGGACCGTGCGTCCTCCGGGGGAGGCCGGTGTTCCATAGGAAGTCCAGTCAGGATCGGAGTCACGCCGTCGATGAGCGATCGCAGTCAACTCAGGATGGACGCCCGTCACGAGGCCGCCGAGGGCCGCCTGGGCGTGGCGCTCGAGATGTACGAGCGGGCCATCCGCGAAGCCGACGAGGCGGGAGATGCCCCGGACCCGCTGCTGCACGTGCGCATCGCCGACTTGCACCACCGGTTGGGCCACGAGCGCTCGGCCCTGGCGAGCTACCGGCTCGCGGCCGATCGCTACCGCGAGGAAGGGCTCATCCTCAACGCGGTGGCGGTGTGGAAGCGCGTCCTGCGTGGGTACCCCTCCCACATTGAGGCTCACCGCGCTCTGGCCGAGGTCCACGTGGACCAGGACCTGGTGGCGGAGGCTCGGCTGCACCTCCTGAATTTCGTCGAAGCCGCCGACCGCACCGGGCGGAGCGAAGAGGCACTCGACGCGCTGGTCGACTTTCTCGCCGTGACCTACGACGGGGAGGTGGCCCGGGTGCTCCGCGCCTACCAGGCCCTCCTGCGCCGACGGGCCGAAGCGGATTCCCGGGCGGCCGACGTCCAGCTCCCACAGACGCCGTCGGGGACGAAGCTGGGCCCGGGCGGGCGTGGCCTGGCGCGCGGCCGACGGGGCGTGCGCCGGCTCCTGCCCGTTCTCCCGAGCGTGGCGGCCGTCACGGGCTGAACCTCGGGCACCATCCTTGCCCGCCCCATAGCGGGTGCGCATCCTCTAGCCATACAGCGGCGATGGAGTCCGCCGGAACCGCCGCGCCACACCGCGGCTGATGACTCCTCCCCACCGGACAGTGGTCCGGTGGGGAGGGTTTTCTATTCGTACGCGGAGGGCACGGTACGATGCTGGTCTACGTGTATATCGCGATCGGAGGCGCGTTCGGCGCGCTCGCCCGGTACGCGGTCGGAGGCTGGGTCCATGGATGGGCGGGCTCGGGGTTCCCCTGGGGAACACTGGCCGTGAACATCCTGGGAGCCTTCTTCCTGGGATTCACGGCGCGCTTTCTCCAGGGCATCGCCGCGGACGCGTCCCTGCGGGCGCTGGTGATGATCGGATTCCTGGGCGCGTTCACGACGTTCAGCACGTTCAGCTACGAGACGGCCACGCTCCTGAGGGACGGACAGCTGGGGCTGGGGGCCCTGTACGTGGCCGGGAGCGTGCTGGTGGCGCTGGCCGGGGCGTTCCTGGGGCTGGGGCTGGCCGGGGCCATTCTCCGCCACGGTGGCTAGGCGGCCCGGCGTGGACCGGGACGTGGACGCCGACCCGAGGTCGATCGGAGGGAGCATGGAGCGAGGCTTCACGGGTGAGCGTACCCTGATGCGCATCTTCATCGGAGAGTCGGATCGCTTCGAGGGGCACCCCCTGTACGAGCAGCTCGTGAGGCTCTTCCGGAAAAGGGGCTTCGCCGGCACCACCGTGCTGCGGGGGATCGGGGGCTTCGGGGCCCACGCGCGGCTCCACACGGACAAGATCCTGCGGCTGTCCCTGGACCTGCCGATCGTGGTGGAGGTCGTGGACACGGAGGACCGGATCCAGTCGGTGCTTCCCGAGCTCGACCGCATGATCGAGGGCGGGCTCATCACCCTGGAGCGGGCCCGGGTGATCATGTACCGTCCCCACGAGTCGGAGGCTCGAGGGGAGTCCTAGAGAAGGGCGCTGAAGAGCTGGGGGCGGCCGGCGCGATGTCGCGCCGTTGAGGCCGCTCGGCACTCTCCGGGCACGTGGGGCGCCTTCCCGGTCGGGGCGGCCCGGCTCCACTCGCGCTCGCCCGGAGGCCACCGTGCCCGCCACCCTGAACCGCCGCCCGGACACGAGCCGCCAGGGCGGCTTCGCACTTCTCGTGACGTTGCTCGTCCTCGTCGGGCTGTCGGCCCTTGCCGGAGGAGGGCTCGTCCTGGCCAGGACGGAAGCCGCCGCCGCCCGGACCCATGCGGCCGGCGTGCACGCCTACCTGGCCGCGCAGGCCGCCACGGCCAGCTTCCTGGCCCGGAGCCGGGGCCCCCTGCCCGACACCTTCGGGGTGACCTACGCCTTCGCCCCCCGCGTCACGGCCACGCTCCGTGGGAGCCGACTGCTCCGTCAGGGCCCCTTTCGCCGACTCTACCGGTTGACGGCCACCGGGGCCTACGCCGCCGCGAAGGACGGGGCCGCGCGCACTCTCGGTCTCCTGGCGATCCTGGACGGTGCGCCCCTGCGCGTCCCGGCCGCGCTGACGTCCGTCGGCGGGCTGGAGGTCGAGGGACCGGACGTGCGGCTCGACGGTCGCGGCGACCCCGCCTCCGACAGCGCGTGCGCGGGCTCCGGTCCCCCGGACGTGGCGGGCGCGGCGTTTTCGCCCGGCGGTTACCTGCAGCCCTCCGGCGGGCCGCTGGCCGCGTCGGGCACGCCCGACACCCTGTCGGTCGCCGCCGACGGAGCGCTCGTCCCGCTGCGGGGCGAGTGGGGCGAGATCGTTGCCGGCGAAGCGGCGTACGACGCGCGACTGCCGGCCGACCCGTGGCCCGTCTCCACCCGGCTGGCCGACGGGAGTTGGATCGGCATCCTCGTCGCGCTCCCCGAGTTCCGGGCGGACGCGAGCCGATCCGGAAGTGGCGCCCTCGTGGTGGCCGGGGACCTGGTTCTGGGGGACGGCTTTCGCTGGGAGGGACTGATCCTGGTGGGAGGAAACCTGCGAACCGAGGGCACGGCGTCGATCCGGGGAGGCGTGGTCACGGGTCTGGCGGGGTCCTCGGGAGCGGGCGCCCCGGTCGCCCACCTCGGGCCCGGATCGGTGAGCGTACGTTACGACGCCTGCGCGGTGGCCCGGTCGGGGCGGTTCGACGCGGAGCTGGTGCCCGTTCCGGGGAGCTGGTCCGAGGCCTTCGTGCCCGGCGGCGCCTGAGGCCGTGCGGCGCGCGAGCGCGCGGCCCGGCCTCGGGCGATCGGCCGGGACCGGGCCAGCGAGGCGCTCAGCCCTTGAGGGTCAGGATGAGGGGCGCGGCCTGGAGGCCGGAGCGGACCGCCGTGTCGGCCGGCGCCGCGAGCAGGTAGAGGATCGGCTCACTGCCCGACAGGTCCTGGAGGATGGCCTTCATGTCCGCCCCGAGCAGCTCCGAGTCGGGAACGGTGACTTTGCCGACCACGAAGGTACCGTTGGGCGTCACGCCCCCGGGCAGCATCGACTTCTCGGGAAGGAACTTCTCCGGCTGCGATATGGTCGCCGAGGGGAACACGTCCACCGGCTCGGAGGTGAACTCGTTCTGGACCTTGCCGCCCTGAGCGACGGCCGCGTAGAAGACCAGCTGGAGCTTCTTGGCATTCTTGACCGTGGCCGGCGTCGCCTCGTACTTGACCACGACCCCCTTGCGCACGTCGTCCCAGGTGAGCTGACCCGGTGTGCTGTCCATCTTGGCGGCGAAGTCCTTGGTGATGAGGACCCGGAGGACGTCGACCGTCACCTCGGGCTGTGTGCTCGAGGTCGAGTCCTGGGCGGTCAGCGGTCGTCCCGCCAGCATGGCCAGGACCACCGCCACCACGCCCGGCAGGAGCCTCCCGGACAAGGCTCGCGCGCGTCGGTGGCTCCCGCGCGGCGTCCGGTCCAAGAGGCCGGCGTCATCTCCGCTCCACGAATGCCTGTTCATGCTCTCCTCCGGTTCGTTGGCTCTCGATCCCTCGACGGTCCGTCCCCCGCGCGTGTGGTCGCGGGCCCGTCTCCTCTGTATCCGGCAGCGATGCGATGGGTCCGCCGTCCCGTCACAAGCCCACGGAGCGCAACAGGTACGCCACCCCGAAGCCCAGGTAGTTGCCCACCGCGTACCCCAGCAGGCCGACCACGATGCCCGGTAGCACGAGCGCGGGCCACTCGCGCGAGACGGCCACGGCCAGGGCGCTGGTCGGTCCGCCCACGGCCGCCTGCGAGGCCACGGCGAGGCTGCCCAGGTCGATGCGGGCCAACCGGCCCAGCCCGAAGACGATGAGGCCGTGGATGCCCACCGTCAGCATGGTGAACACGAACACGGCCACGCCGACCGCCAGGATCTGGTCGATCCTCGAGTAGATCCCGATGACGGCGAAGAACAGGTGCAGGGTGTAGTTCCCCAGCTGCATCGTCCCCTCCATGCGGGAGAAGGGCCCGACGTGGGCCAGGACGAGCGCGAAGGTTGTCAGCCACAGCACCTCGGGCACCTGCGGCACAAGCTCCCCGACGAGGTGCGCGGCGGCCAGGAGCACCAGCCCGACCGCCACGAGGCGGGCCAGGTCGAGGGCAGAGATCGAGGCCGGCGAGAAGAAGGGATGGGCGCCCTCCGCGACGGTCTTCGGCGCCGCCGGACCCGCGTCGGCCGCTCCCGCGCCGGCCGGTCGCTCCGCCGCCGCGGCCGTTCGTGCGCTCCCCCCGGCGCCGATGCCGTCCTCCAGGGTCGGGATCGGAAAGGGATACAGCCGCGCCAGCCACACGGGCAGGAGGAGGCAGGCGGCCATCCAGATACCGGTCGTCAGGTTGTCGGCCGCGGTGGCCCCTGCGAACAGCACGGACGGGATCTTCAGGGCCCGACCCACCGAGACGAAGTTGAGGGAGCCGCCCGTGTACGTCCCGGTGAACGCGCCCGCCAGCCGCCACGTCTCGTCCCCGAATCGGCCGGCCAGGAGCGCCGTGGACACGGCCACGCCCACGATGGTCCCGAACACGGCCAGACCGAAGGCGCCCAACATGCGCGGCCCCGCCTTGCGCAGGTCTCCGATGTGCACGGCCAGGAGGAGCCACGCGATGGCCAGGGAGGTGATCGGTCCCGACACGGTCGTGTACACCGGGGAGTGCAGCGGCACCAGACCCAGATTGGAGAGCACGGCCCCGAACACGATCACCATCAGGGACGCGCCTACCCGCGACAGGGCCGGCACCCTGTGGTCGAGCCAGAAGGCCAGCGCCGTGACCAGCGCGATCACGGCGCCGAGCGCCAGCGGGGATCGGATCAAGCGCCCGGCTCCACGGCCACGACGCAGGCAGGATCGTCGTGCGCCGGGCTGTTGACGTGCCGGCTCACCGGAAACGCCTCGAGCCCCTCCTCGTGGGAGTCCAGCATGCGCTCGGCCTCGGGGGCCTCCAGGTCCGGGTCCAGCCACGCGGACCAGCGCTCGCCGGGCAGGATCACCGGCATGCGGTCGTGGAGCGCCTTCAGCAGCTCGCCCGGGGCCGTGGTGAGGAGGGTGGCCGAATCCACGCGGCGACCGCCCCGCTCCCAGCGCTCCCACAGCCCCGCGAACGCGAACAGATCGTCGTCCTCACGGTGGATGAACCACGGCTGCTTTCCGTCGGCCGTCTTCCTCCACTCGTAGAACCCGTCGGCCGGGACCAGGCAGCGCCGCCGCCGGAACGCCTCCCGGAAGGAGGGCTTGGTGAGGGCGGACTCGGCCCGGGCGTTGATGAGGGTCGGGAAGTCGTCGGGATCCTTCACCCAGCCGGGCAGGAGGCCCCAGCGCACCGCGACCAGCTCCCGGCGCGGATCCTCTCCGGGGCCGAGTCGCACCACGGCGATGTCCTGCGTCGGAGCGATGTTGAAGCGCGGCACGAGCCCGAGCTCCGGCCCCAGCGCATCGAAGGCCTCGGAGACATCGGACTCGGAATGCCGCAACGTATACCGGCCACACATGGCCCCCACCATAGCCGCGCGCCGGCCCGGGGTCGAGCCGGCGCGCGGGGGCCGTCACAGGCCCGTGCTGTCGGGGCGGGCCGGAGCCCGCGATGCGACCGTGAACGTCTCGGCCAGGGCGGCCAGGTCGACGGGCGTGATCCCCACACCGGGCTTCCGGTCCTTGACGCGCTCGAGGCTGATCTCCGCCTTCTGGTAGGTGGGCGCGGCCTCGAGGGCCGCCCGGTAGGCGTCGGCCGCCTGGTCCGGGTGCCCGGTCCGCTCCAGCGCCGCCCCGAGGTTGTTGTGGAAGGTCGGCTCCTGCGGGCGCAACGAAACGGCCCGGGCGAGTGGCGCCAGCGCGTCCTCGTAGCGGCCCAGGCGCACCAGAGCGAGGCCCAGGTCGTTCAGCGTCCAGGCCTGGCCCGGGTCCCTGACCACCGACTCCCGGTACAGCCCCTCGGCGTCCTCGAGACGCCCCTGGGCCGTGCGCACGTTGCCAGCCACCCGCAGGGCGGCCGGGTCCTCCGGCGCGACCTGGAGGGCGTGCTCGATGCTCGTGGAGGCGTCATCCGGCCGGTTCTCCTCCAGCAGCACGCGGCTCAGGTTGACGAGGCTCTTGACGTGGTCCGGATCGCGGTCCAGGGCGGCCCGGAACCCTTCCTCGGCGAGCTGCGGACGTCCGGCCTTCCAGGAGGAGAGCCCCAGCATGTAGTGACCCCACGCGTTGTCGGGCTTTCGGTCGGCGTAGGCCCGAAACAGGGCCACCGCCTCGTCGTAGCGCCCGTCCCCGTACGCGGCCGCCGCGCGGGCGTAGCTGACCGGTCCCGTCGCCCCGCTCGTCGGCGATGCCTCCACGGGCCCCGATCCGCCGGCCGTGACGCCGGGCGTGCCGGGAGCCGCGGCCTCGACCGGGGCGGTCGTGACGCTGGACACGGACCGCGCGACCACGGAGGCCGACTCCGGGCCTCCGGCCGTCGTCTCGCCGAGCGGGTGGCGAGACGGAGGTCCGTCCCCCCCGCACGCCTGCATGCCCGCCAGGATGAGCGCCGCCGCCAGCCCGGCTCCGGCGTGCCGGATCCAGGACCCGGTCCCGTGCCACGTGCGCCCCTTTCGCACCTCCCTCGCGCGGAACCCCGTGTCCCGCTCGCCGCTCCGCCTGCTCGTGTTCGTCATGGTGCCCTCCTCGTTCCGCGCCCGAAGGCGCCGTGTGCGTTTCACGCGATCGGGGACGTGGAAAGGCAAGCGTGCCGCCACCCGCAGGGGCATCGAGCGTAGCACGACGCAGAACGTTGTTACATATGGAGTTGGGAATCGTTGAAACGGAGGGAGGATGCCGTCGATGTGTCCAGACGGACACGGGCCGCGGGGGCCGAACGTGTCCGGATGGACACATTCACCGACCGGCGGGGGACCCGGGCTCAGCCGCGCTCGATCCCCAGCCGGCGCATGATCTTCAGGAGGCTGGCGTGGTCGGCCAGGCCGAGGGCGCGTGCCGTCTCCGTCACGTGGCCGTCGTGTCGACGCAGGGCCCCGAGGACGATGCGGCGCTCGGCCTCCTCCTTGAGCGCCTGGTAGGTGAGTCCCTCCGGGTGGACGGGCAGGAGGTCGCCGCCGGATTCCTCCACGCCGGCCCGGAGGTCGGCGGGCACGTCCTCGGCCCGGACCACGGGTCCGTCGCCCGCGATCACCATGCGCTCGACCACGTTGCGAAGCTCGCGCACGTTGTTGCGCCGCCACTCGTACGCGCACAGCCGGTCGGCGGCCTCCGGCCCGAGCTTTCGGGCCGCGACCCCGAAGCGCTCGCAGGTGACGGCCAGGAAGTGATCGGCCAGGAGCGGGACGTCGGAGAGTCGCTCCCGGAGCGGCGGAACTCGCAGCACGTGCGCGTTGAGCCGGTAGTACAGGTCGTCCCGGAAACGTCCGTCCGCTACGTCGCGCTCCAGATCCCGGTGGGTGGCGGCCACGACCCGGCACTCGACCTCCACCGTACGGGTGCCTCCGACGCGGGTGAGCTCGCGCTGCTCGAGTACCCTCAGGAGCTTGGCCTGCGTGGCGGGGGTCAGCTCCCCCACCTCGTCCAGGAACAGGGTGCCCCGATCGGCGGCCTCGAACGCCCCCACCCGGAGCCGGTCCGCCCCCGTGAAGGCGCCCTTCTCGTGCCCGAACAGCTCGCTCTCGACCAGGTTCTCCGGGAGCGCGGCGCCGTTGACCGCCACGAACGGCGTCCCCCCGGCCCGGCCCAGGTCGTGGAGCCGGCGCGCCACCAGCTCCTTGCCCGTACCGCTCTCGCCCAGGACGAGAACGGGGCTCGGGATCGGCGCCAGGCGGGCGATGCGCTCCTTGAGCTCCAGCATGGCGCCGCTGGTGCCGAGCAGCCCCGCGTCGTCGTCGAGCCGATCGCGAAGGCGTTCGACCTCGGCGGCGAGCCGGCCGCGCTCCAGCGCGCCCCGGATCTCCTGCACCACGCGGCGCACCGGCTCGGCCTTGTCGATGAACCCGTACGCGCCGAGGCGGATGGCGCGCGCGCAGCGCTCGTAGTCGCCCGTGCCGGTGTACACGATCACCGGCACGTCACGGCCCTGGCGGGCCAGGGCCGTGAGGACGTCGAAGCCGTCGACGCCCGGCATCTCGAGGTCCAGGACCACGCAGTCCACCGCCTCCGAGGCCAGCAGCTCGAGCGCCTCGCGTCCCCCGGTGGCGACCAGGGTGCGGAACTCGCCCAGCCTCCGGAGGTCGTAGGCGTACTGCTCCGCCACGGCCGGGACGTCGTCGACGACCAGGACCCGGGTCACGCTCCCTCCTCCGGCCGCTCCTCCGGGCCCGCCGCGGCGAGCAGCTCGACCACGAATCGCGTGCCGCGTCCCGGCTGGCTGTCCACCTCGATCGTCCCCTCCATGTCCGTCACCAGGCGCCGGACAATGGCCAGGCCGAGGCCGGCCCCCTCGGGGCGCGTCGTGTAGAACTGCTCGAACATGCGCTCCCGGTCCTCCGTGGTCATCCCCGGCCCGTCGTCCTCGACCTCGACGCGCACCCGGCCGGGAGTCGAGCCGGCCCGGGCCCGGACCCACACCCTGCCCGTCCCCTGGCCGAAGCTTTCCACCGCGTTGCGGACCAGGTTCTCGAGGATGCGCCGGAGGGCCACCGGATCGGCCAGCGCCGGCGGGAGCCCCGACTCGACCTCGGATCGAAACTCCGCCCCCGACCCTCCGGCCTCGGTCATTGTCCGCTCGACCAGGGCACCCACGTCGGTGGGACGCGGTTCGGGCCGGGAGGAGAGACGCGCATAGCGGGTGGCGAGCGTCTCGAGGTAGCCGAGGCCGCCCTCCAGGGAATCTCGCCTCTCCTCGAACACCGAGGCCAGGCGATCCGGCTCCCGCTCCGCCACCTCGGCCAGGTGACGCACCACGTGGCGCAGCGGCGTCAGCCCGTTGCGGACATCGTGATTGACCTGACGGGAGATCTCACCGAGCGTGGCCCGGCGCTCGGCTTCGCGTAGCCGGATCGCTCCCGCGCGCAGACGCCCGGTGAGCTCCTGGAGTCCCCGCGCCAGCGTCCCGATCTCGTCCGGGCGTTCCGTAGGAAAGCTCGCCTCCAGGCGATCCAGGTCGAGCCGGGCGGTCGCTCGTGCCAGCTCCCCCAGAGGACGGCTGAGCCGCGCGGCCAGCCACAGGCCGAAGAGGACCGAGGCCGCCGCCACCGCGATCAGGGCCAGGGCGAACCACACGTCGATCCCGCGGCGGAGGGCCCGCAGGGGCTCCAGGGACCGGCTCACGGTCAGGGTCGCCTCGAGATCCGGCCCCGCGGCGAGGGGGCCGGAGCCGCCGCCCGCCCCGGAGCGCGCCCGGGGGTCGGAGACGGCCGGAGCGCCGGCGTCGGACGCGGCCGTGCCGGCCGCCACGTAGGCAATGCGGATCGTCTCCACGACGCGCGTCTCGCCGGGATCGTTCGACGCCCCTTCCCCCGGCGGCATGTTCAGCGGAGACGAGCCGGGGACGGAGAGCCGCAGCCCCACCTCGCGGCCGGGGACGAGCCGGACCAGGAAAGCCGAGTCCACGGCGACGCCTCCCACCAGGACGAAGGACCGGCTCCCGACGCGCACCGGGGCGATCCGGGCCAGGACCAGGAAGGGACCGGAAGGGGCAGAGGCTCGCAGCAGGGCCGTGCCGCCCGGGGAGCCTTCGATCCGTGCGGCCACGCCCGGCTCCCGCCGACCGAACTCGTTCCGGAAGTGCCCGGAGCTGAGCACGGTGCCGTCGGAGTCCTGGAGCTGGAGCATCGAGAGGCCGGCCAGACGCATCGCCCGCCCGGCATAGTCGAGGAGATACGCGCGGTCCCCGGCGGCGCGCCCGCCCAGGGCCAGCCGCAGGCGGTTGTCGCGACGAGCGGCGTCGGCCATGGCCAGCAGGCGATCCTCGACCTCCCGCCCGTCGCGACCGAGCTCGACCCGGAGGCCCTCGGCCAGCGCCCCGGTCTCGCTGCGGTAGCGGCTGGCCAGGTCGGCGCGCACGCGGCCCCGCACGCCGAGCCCGAACAGGAGCAGGGGCGCCAGGGCCAGGACCGCGAGAGCCAGCGCCAGGCGAGTCCGGAAGCTCAAGGCCGCCCTCCCCCATCCGCCCGGCGGCCGGCGCGGTCCAGACGGGGGGTCCCGTCGAAGTCGACGGTCAAACCGGTCACCTGGTCCCGGACGAACACGGCCGGCCGCGTGTCGACCAGCGGCACGAGCGCCCCCTCCCCCGCCAGCCACGGGAGGGCGGCGGCCAGCGCACGCCGCGCGGCGCACGGGTCCAGGACCCGCCGCGGCAGCGTCACGATGTAAGCCGATTCCTCCGCGGCGCGCACGGAGACGTCGAGCACCTGGCCCACGAGGGGGAGCGTACGCCAGTCGAGACCCCGCTGGGCCCCGAGCAGGCCGGACGCGGCCCGCCCCTCGGGACCCGTCTCCTGCGGCGAGGACGCCAGGGCCACGAGTCGGTCGGCCAGGTCGCGGGCCGGCCCGTCCGCCATGGAGAAGGCGAGTCGGGGCGGCCGCCCGCTGCGTCGACCGCCCCGGACCGGTGGGTCCGACGCGCACGCCGGGAGCGTCCGCCAAACCAGGGGCGCGGCGGGCACGGCTTCCTCCCGGACCGCGTCCCGGGCCAGGGAGACGCGCAGCGCGTCGAGCGCCTCGCTCTCCGCCCGCGCCCCGTACGCGGCGGTGTCCGCGCGCGCGGGGTCCGGCCTCCCTCCGTCCCGCTCCGATGCGCGAGGCACGGCGAGGGCGTAGGTGCGGGACCACGGCGCCGGGAGGACGGCGTAGCCCGGGAGCGTCTCCGCGTACCGCCGGGTGTGGAGATCGGAGGTCAGGACCACGTCGACGCCGGCGTCCAGGAGGTCGCGCTCGTCGCCCTCCTGCCCCCCCACTCCCGAGAGCAGGATGACGGTGGGTCCAGGGCCGAGGGCGGGTCCCAGAACGAGCGACCCGGAGTCCGCCCCGGACGGCGAGACCGGCCGGAGGGGCCCGCTGCCCAGCGGCCAGATCCCCGCGCCGGCGCGCAGCACGGCCAGGCGGGGATCGGCGAAGGCCGCCGCCGAAGGGGCGTCTCCGTAATACACCTCGAGGGTGGCCGCATCCACCGTCACGACGCTGTCGGGAAGGGCCGGGGGCACGTCCAGGAGCGTGGGGCCGTCGAGGGCGAGGCCGCCCTCCGCGCCCGACGCGGTCCGGGATTCCGACAGGCGCCGCCAGCTCCACACCACGTCTCCGGCCGTGACCTGGGTGCCGTCCCAGAACCGGGCGGTCCCCCGGAGGTGGAAGGTCCACCGGTGGCCCCCGTCGGCGGAGCGCCACGCGTCCGCCAGACCGGGACGGATGCGTCCGGCGCAGTCGGCGCGCAGCAGGGTCCCGTACATCTGGCGGAAGGCGATCCGCTCGGCGGCCGAGCGAGGCGACGGAGCGTCGGCCGCGGCGATGGGGCCGGGGGCCGCCACCCGGAGCTCCGCTGGCACGCCGCGCCCCTCCCTCGCCGGGGGGCACTCCGCGGCCGTTCCGGCGCCGGCGGCCACGGGACGCACGGCCGATGCCCCGGGTCCGACCCGGGCGCGGCCCCCGCCCGCTCCGCCCGAGGCGCACGCGGCCGCGACGCAGGCGGCGCCGATCGCGGCGGTTCGCCTCCACGCGGCGGAAGGCTCCCGCGGCGGCACCGGACCGCGTCCACGGGGGCGACGGCCGCGCTCCCGCTGCCGGCCGATTCCGGGTCGAACGGACTCGTGCGCTCGCATCATGTTCCCTACCCGGCAGCACGGACGACTTGCCCTCGTCCCGGCGCGAGGCTAGCCCTCGGCCCATGGCGCTGGATCGTTACCTGGAGATCATCCCCGACCCGACCCGGTTCCGGGCCGCCCTCGAGCGACCCGAGCCGACCACCCTGCGCGTACGCACCGGCCGGGTGGCGACGTCGGAGCTGATCGAGCGGCTGGAGGAGCAGGGATACGGGCTGGAGCCGGTCCCCGGTCTGCCCGATGTCTTCCACGTTCGCGTCGAGCCCCGCCCCATCAGTAAGACGCTCGAGCACTGGATGGGCCACTTCTACATCCAGCAGGCCAGCACGGCCGTGGCCGCCCCCGCCCTGGGCGTGCGGCCCGGGGAGCGCGCGCTCGACCTGTGCGCCGCGCCGGGCGGCAAGACCACCCACCTGGCGGACCTGATGGAGGAGCGTGGCTGCCTGGTGGCCTCCGACCGGGACGAGAAGCGCATCAGGGCCCTGCTGGGCAACGTATACCGGCTCGGCCACTCCGGCGTCCTGTGCATGGCCGCGGACGGCCGCGCCTTTCCCGGTGGCGCCCGATTCGACCGGGTCCTGGTCGATGCGCCCTGCTCGGCCGAGGGCAACGTCCGCCGCCAGGGGGGAGACGTGGACGCGCCCTCCGAGTCCTTCCACGAGTACGCCACGGCGCTGCAGGAGTCGCTGCTCCGGCGCGCCATCGGGCTCACCCGCCCGGGTGGCAGGATCCTCTACTCCACCTGCACGTTCGCCCCCGAGGAGAACGAGGCCGTGATCGACGCCGTCCTGGGCGATCTGCCCGTGGAGCTCGAGCCGATCGGGCTCGACGTGCCCCACGCCCCCGGGCTCACCGCCTTCGACGGGCGCCGCTTCCATCCCGAGCTCGAGCTCGCCTGGCGCCTGTATCCCCACCACCTGGACTCGGGAGGGCTGTTCATGGCGCGCCTCCGGAAGTCGGGACCGGGAGAGCGCGCGTCCGACGACCACGCCCCGGGCTGGACGCCCGTCCCGGCCGGCTTTCCGGGCGAGGAGCCGGCCCCGGCCGAGGCGGCGCGTCGGGTCGAGGACGGGAAGGCTCGCCTGGCGACGAGCTTCGGCGTCGCCGCCGAGCGACTGGAAGCGACCGGGTGGATGGTTCGGGGCAACAGCCTGTGGGGACACACGGTCGACGCGTGGCCGCTCGAGGCCTGGGAGGCTTCGCCCGACTGGCGCTTCGTGTCGCTCGGGGTGCGGGTCATGCGCACGGACCGCCGGTACGGGTTCCGGCCCACGAACGACGGCCTCCGGTGGCTGGGACCCGACGTGGGGCGCCGGGTCGTGCGGCTCGGCCTCGAGGACGGTCTCCGACTCCTGGAGGGCGCGCCGCTCCCGGCCGACGTCGAGGGCGGGGCGGGCAACGTGGCGGTGGCCCTGGACGGCGAGGTCGTGGGCCGCGGGGTGTGGCGGCACGGCGTCGTCCGGCCGGAGATCCCGGCCGCCCGCGCCCGGCGCCTGGAGGAGATCCTCATGGCTACCCTCGGATACAGCCGGTAGCTTTCCCCATGGCCACGGTCGAGCCTGCCCGTCGGACGGACCAGCCCCTGGTCGAGTGCGTGCCCAACCTCAGCGAAGGGCGCGATCCGGACGTGATCTCCGCCGTGGCGGACGCGATCCGCTCCGTGGAGGGTGTGGCACTCCTGGACGTGGACTCGGACCCGTGGCACCACCGGACCGTCTACACCTTTGTGGCCCCCCCCCCGGCGGTGGCCGAGGCCGCTTTCGCGCTGGTCCGCGAGGCGGCCGCGCGGATCGACCTCGCCGGCCACCGCGGCGAACACCCACGCATCGGCGCGGCCGACGTGGTGCCCTTCGTGCCCCTGGACCGACTCGACCTCGGAGGCCTGCGGGCCGCCGGGGTGGACGAGTGCGTGCGCCTGGCCGACCGGGTGGGCGAACGGGTGGCGGCCGAGCTCGGGATCCCGGTGTTCCTGTACGGTCTCGCGGCGCGGCGCCCCGACCGGGTGGTCCCGGCTCCCTTCCGTCGCGGCGGCTTCGAGGCGCTCCGGGATGGCATCGCACGGGATCCTGGCCTCGCGCCGGACCTGGGGGAACGGCGGACCCACCCCACGGCGGGCGCGACGGCGGTCGGAGCCCGGCCCCTGCTCGTCGCCTACAACGTGCTGCTCGACACGGACGACGTGGCCGTCGCCCGGGGCATCGCGCGGGAGATCCGGACTTCGAGTGGCGGACTGCCGGCGGTCCAGGCCCTCGGCTTCCGGGTGGCGGAGCGGGCCCAGGTATCGACCAACCTGTTGGACCCGGCGGTCACGTCACCCGCCCGGGTGTTCGCGGCGGTGCGGGCGGCCGCCGCGTCGCGCGGCGTCGGCGTTCGGTCGAGCGAGGTCGTCGGCCTCGCTCCCGAGAGCGCCCTGCCGCTGGATGCCCGGGACAGCCTGCTGCTCGACGAGCCCCGAGAGGCGTTCCTCCTGGAACCGAAGATCCGGAGGGCGTTCGGCGCGCCCTAGTCTCGAGGGCCGCGCCCCGGTGTCACGGGCTCAGGGAGCCCGGGCCGCCGGGGGCTCCGATGCACCGACGGACGCAGGTACCTCCAGCGGCGGCAGCGCCGACTCGATCGCGGCCCGCCGCGGCTCGAGCCACGGGGGGAGGATGAGGCTCTCGCCCAGTGCGTCACGGGTCTCGTCGCGCTCGAAACCCGGGCCCATCGTGGCCAGCTCGAACAGCACCCCGCCCGGCTCCTTGAAGTACACGGACCGGAACCAGAAGCGGTCGATGGGGGGCGTCACCTGCAGGCCGGCGTCCACCAGCCGCTCCCGCAGCGCCATCTGTTCCCGGTCGTCCTCGACCTGCCAGGCCACGTGGTGGACGCCCCCCGTTCCCCAACGGCCGAGCCGGGCGTCCGGCTCCTCCCGTATCTCGAGCCAGCGGCCCGAGCCCCCGCCCTCGACCCCGAACCGCCTCCACCCGTCCTCCTCGCCCACCTCCTCGAAGCCGAGCACGTCCTCCAGCACGCGGCGCGTCGGAGCCAGCTCTCGCACGACCATGCACACGGCATGCATCCCGCGAAGCTGTCTCTCGGCCGGAACCGGGGCGCCCTCCCAGGGGATCCAGGGACGCTCGTCCTCCGTCTCCACCAGGGCGATACGGTGGCCGTGCGGATCCCGGAGCGGCAGCGTCGACTCTCCGAAGCGGGGGGCCGGGGTGCCCGCCTCGAAGCCGCGCGACTCGAGCCGCTCGCGCCACCACCCGGCGCTCCCGGGGGCGACACCGAACTGGACCTCGCGCGCCTGCCCGAACCCCTCGCGCACCGGCGCCATGTCGGGCCACGGGAAGAAGGTGAGATCGGTGCCGGGCGTGCCCGCCTCGTCGGCGTAGAACAGGTGGTAGGTGCCGGGCGCATCCTGGTTCACGGACCGCTTGACCAGGCGAAGTCCCATGACGCCGACGTAGAAGTCCAGGTTCTCCTGGGGGGCGGCGGCGATCGAGGTGACGTGATGAAGTCCGTGCACGGTCGGTCGGGTGGCAGCCATGGCATCGCTCCACTTGTGGCTTCGTCAGGCCCTCGTGCCGGCCCGCGGGCCTCGGCCGAGGCGGACGCGGCAGGGCAGCCAGCTATACACCGGAGGGGTCCGACGGGGTCGGTCCTGCAGGCGCTCCTCGGTTCCATACGGTGCCCGGCGGGCACCGGGCGCCCTCTCTGCCCCACGGAGACGCGGGTCGACCTCCCCACGCGTCTTTCCACCTATTCCCGACAGTACGACGCGGTCTGGACGCGTAGCGTGAGGATGCGGAGGTAATCTCGGGAGCCGGGGCGGGGCCCGCGCCGGACCGTCTCCGGACCCGAAACGAGGAGGTGCCGATGAGACGCGCGATGAGACGGGCCGGATCGGCCGTGACCCTGTTCCTGGTCACCGCGTGCGCCACCGCGTCTCCGCCCGTCCCCGTGACGGGCGAGACGCCGGCCATCCAGAGGCTGTCCGGTCGGTGGGCCGGCCGCTACGAGAGCCAGTACACCGGCCGCTACGGGTCCATCGCCTTCGAGCTGCGCGCGGGGAGCGACACGGCGCGTGGGGACGTTCAGATGATCCCGTCGGGTCGCAGCGAGCCGCTCCATGCCCTGGAGCGCGACCGGAGCGGCACGCAGGTGGACCAGACCCGGTCTCCCCGCTTCCTCACCATCCGCTTCGTGGGCGTCAGCGACGGACGCATCCGCGGCTGCCTGGATCCCTACCGCGACCCCGACACGGGCGCCGTACTCCTCACGAGCTTCCGGGGCGTGGTGAGCGGCGACTCGATCGTGGGGACGTTCGAGTCGAGCACGGAGAGCTCCGGGGTCCTGGCTACCGGCCGCTGGTGGGTGTCACGCCGGCGGTGAATCGGGCCGGCCCGGCCTCCGTGCGCCCTCCGGAGCGGAGACCGGGGCTGGCCGTCGCGGCCTCCTCGCCTACCGGTAGCGCCAGCCCATCGGAGCGCCCTTCGGCGCCTGGGACACCATGCGGCGCTCCATCTCGCGCAGGATCCCGGCGGTGGTCGTGTGCTGCCACCCGTGGCTCTTCTCCGGCCTCCCGAAGTGGAAGGTGCCCGGCACGTGCGGGTTGGAGGTCGAGTCCATGAACGCCTGCAGCCGGTAGACGGCCAGGTTCAGGTAGAAGTTGTCGGCGTCGCCGACGTCGACGTGGATCTTCCCCTCCAGCTTCGGTCCGACCTCGGACCAGTGCGAGGCCAGGTAGGCCCGCAGGTCGTAGCCGTGCTCCTTCATGTACGCGGCCACCGAGTGGTCGATGTGCCCGGTGCGCTTGTCCCACAGCGGCTTCGGGTAGCCATCCTCCCCCACCGGCCCGAACACGGCCTCCCACGCGTTGAGCTGCTGGCCCGAGCGGCCGTGGCTCCCGAGGACCGCCTCGAGCTGGCTGAACTCCCGCACGGAGATCACGGGCTGGCCGTCCGCCAGGCGCATGATGTAACGCTCGGGGTGGGTCCAGGTGGTGATCGGCGCGAACGGGAGCCCGCCCGGCTCGCCGTGCTGGAACACGAAGGCGCTCGAGTCCCCGTAGATGTTCACCATGTCGTAGGAGCGGAAGTCCACCGGGTCGGGATACAGCGTCCACGTGCCGTCAAAGAAGTCGGGATGGTAGATCTGCAGCGCGATGGACTCCCAGCCGCCCGTCGACCCGCCGGTCAGCGTGCGCGCCCACGGCTGACGGATCATGCGGAAGTGGCTCTCCAGGTAGGGGATGAGCTCCTTCATGATCGCGTCACCGTACGGCCCGTCGTTGGCCGAGTTCACCGCGTAGGAGTCGTCGAAGTAGGGCGTCGGATGCTGGAAGGTGACCGCGATCATGCGCGGGAAGCCCGGCGAGGTCCAGGACCGGTAGAACTGGTGGCCGGACTCCCGGTTCAGGCTCCCGAGCATGCCCCTTGCCCACGCGGGTATCGGCTGGCTGTCGGGGCTGAAGCCGAACGGCGCCCCCAGTCCGAAATGCCCCTGCTCGAACACCACCGGGTAGCGGACGTCCGGGTGCTCGTCGTAGCCCTCGGGCAGCAGCACCGTGGCCCCGATGTACATCGGGTGGCCCCAGAACTTCGTGAGCAGGTCGCTCTGGATCTTGACCCGCTTCACCCACTTCGTGTCGGGCGGCACCCGGATCGGTGGAATCTCGTGCCGGAGCTCCAGGGAGACGCTCCACCCGCTGGACGGGTCCAGGTGCACCTTCTGCACGTCGCTCACCAGATTGCCGGGCGACGTGTTGAACTGCTGCCCCTCCCACTGGTCCATGTGGGCCCAGATCGTGTGCCCGTCGGAGCGGTGGAACTGCGTGTACACGTTGAGGAGCGCCTGCACGAAGTAGTCGCCCGGCGGCAGGTCGGAGAGGGCCTTCAGCGGATAGCCCGGCGTGGATCCGTCGATCGTGGCGGCCTCGCCCGGGGCGAGCGAGTCCACGTCCACGGCGAACATGGGGACCGTCTGCACGAAGGAGCCGGCCTGCAGCCGGGGCGGGGGCGACGAGTCCCGGCTGATGACCACGAACATGCGGCCCGTGACCGGCTTCGACCGGAGCGAGTCCGGGAAAGTGACCCGGAAGCTGGTGGTAGCGGCCGGCCGCTCGGCGGCCCGGACGGCCGGCTCGCAGGCGGTGGCCAGGGTGACGACTCCCACCGCCGACGCCAGAGTGAGCCAAGAGCTCCATCGGACTCCGGTCTTCATGCGCATGGCTCCACTCCCTCTTTCCTCGGGACGGATCGATCGGCGATCCAGCATACGCGCGACGGGGCGCGGCGGCGAGGGTGCCGCCGCGAGGGCGACCCGGTGTCGGCACCGGTCTTGAAGCGGGTGTGACCGTCGACGTACCATGGCGCCCTGGACTCCGGACGAGCCGGGGACGACGCGAACGGAAGCGGGGAGGCCGATGGCGAACGCGCTGGTCGGGATCATCATGGGCTCCACCTCCGACTGGGAGACGATGGAGCACGCCGTGCGCGTCCTGGAGGAGCTGGACGTGCCGTTCGAAACCCGGGTCGTGTCCGCCCACCGGACGCCGGATCTCCTGTTCGAGTACGCCGCGACGGCGGAGGAGCGCGGCCTGGAGGTGATCATCGCCGGCGCGGGCGGGGCCGCCCACCTCCCGGGCATGACCGCCTCCAAGACCGTGCTGCCCGTCCTGGGCGTGCCCGTGAAGTCGCGCGCCCTGAACGGCGTAGACTCTCTTCTCTCGATCGTGCAGATGCCGCGGGGCGTCCCGGTGGGAACGCTGGCGATCGGCCGCTCGGGCGCCGTCAACGCCGCGCTCCTGGCCGCCTCCATCCTCGGGAGCTCGCATCCCGGGATCCGGGAGCGCCTCAGGGCCTACCGGGCCGAACAGACCCGGGCCGTGCTCGAGGATTCCGAGCTGCCGGAGGGTTCGTGAAGGTCGGCATCATCGGAGGCGGCCAGCTGGGGCGCATGCTGGCCCTGGCCGGCTACCCGCTGGGCCTGGAGTTCCGGGTACTCGAGCCCAAGCCCGCCGCCAGCGCGGGCGACGTGGCCGAGCACGTGCGGGGCGACTACGACGACCCCGAGGCCCTGGACGCGTTCGCGAACGGCCTGGACGTGGTCACCTACGAGTTCGAGAACGTCCCCCGGACCTCGGCCGATCGGCTGGCCGGTCGGGTCCCGGTGTATCCTCCGCCGGACGCCCTCGACGTCGCGCAGGACCGCCTGGTCGAGAAGAGGTTCTTCAGGGAGCGCGGCATCCCCACGGCCCCGTTCGAGCCCGTCGGGAGCCGGGACGAGCTGGACGCCGCCCTCGAGCAGCTCGGCACGCCGGCGGTGCTCAAGACCCGCCGCTTCGGCTACGACGGCAAGGGCCAGGTCATCCTGCGCTCCGCCGCCGACGCCGACGGCGCCTGGGAGGAGCTGGGCGGACGACCGCTCATCCTCGAAGGCTTCGTGGCGTTCCAGCGGGAGCTCTCCATTCTCTCGGTCCGCGGGCGCCACGGCGCCGTCCGGACCTACCCGCTCGTCCACAACGTCCACCACGAGGGCATCCTGGTGCGCTCGCGGGCGCCGGCCCCGGGCGTCGACGCAGACCTTCAGGCCCTGGCCGAGGATTACGCACGACGCGTACTCGAGAAGCTCGACTACGTGGGCGTCCTGGCCATCGAGCTGTTCGAGCACGAGGGCCGTCTGCTCGCCAACGAGATGGCGCCCCGCGTCCACAACTCCGGCCACTGGAGCATCGAGGGCGCCGAGACCAGCCAGTTCGAGAATCACGTGCGCGCCGTCGCCGGGCTGCCGCTCGGCACGACCCGGCCGGTCGGGGTGAGCGTCATGCACAACCTGATCGGGACGGTGCCTTCGCTCGAGGCCATGCTCGCGGTGGAGGGAGCGCACGTGCACCTGTACGCCAAGTCGGCGCGCCCGGGACGCAAGCTCGGGCACGTGACCGTGCGGGCCGCCGACGGCACGACGGCCCTGGATCGTGCCGAGGAGCTGGCCGACCTCCTGGCCTGAGGCCGTGCCGGGGAACCAGGCGACCTCTCCCGTGTTCCTCCTTGGCGCGATGCGCGCCGCCCGGCCCGCGGCGCCGGGCAAGGCCACTCCCGTCCCCACGGAGACCATGGACGCCGATCGAGACGCCCGCCCCCGGGCGGACCACCAGCCTCCCGACCCCGGGCCGGGGCGGTCGTACGTTCCGTTGTGCGACGCGCACGAGCTCGAGCCCGGGCGCGGTCGGAGGTTCGAGGTCGGGGAGCGGTGCGTGGCACTGTTCAACGTCGAAGGTACCTTCTTTGCGACCGAGGAGATGTGCCCGCATTCGGGCGGCCCACTGTCCGAGGGCACGCTGGACGGGCGGAGGGTGATCTGCTCGTGGCACTACGCCACCTTCGACCTGGAGAGCGGAGCATCGCTGGACTCGATCTCCCGATACGACATCGACACGTTCCCGGTCCGCGTCCACGACGGCCGGGTCTGGATCGAAGTGGACGCATCGGCCGCGCCCTCGAAGGCGGCCGCTCGGGGTGATTCACAGGAGTGAACGTATGAGCGGACAGGCAGCTGCTACGGTCCAGGAGCCGGAACGGGAAATGTGGGAGCGCGCCGCCCGACTGCCTCCCCGCGATCCGACGGTGCGGATGTTCGAGAAGGACTGGATGGAGCGGCTCTCCCGGGTACCGCCCTGGCTGCCGCACGTCCTCTACATCCCTCTCGTGCTGTTCATGCTGGGGAGGAGCGTGTGGCTCGGAACGAGCGTGGCGGCCACGGCCGGGCTGGCCGTGCTCGGCGTCATGGCGTGGACGGGTGCCGAGTTCCTGCTGCATCGCTACGTCTTCCACGAAATCGCCACCGCGGAGACCGAGCGCACCGTCAAGCTCAAGGTCCACCGGCTTTCACCCGACGAGCCCATCCTGCCCACGCTCGAGGGCTGGCGGGAGAAGTTCTACTTCGTGGCGCACGGCGTGCACCACGAGTTCCCGAGCGATCCGCGGCGCCTGGTGATGCCGCCCTCGGTGAGCATTCCGCTGGCGATCCTCTTCTACACGCTGTTCATGCTGACCCTGGGCTCACACCTGACGCCGGCCTTCTTCGCGGGCTTCGTGACGGGCTACCTCATCTACGACTCCTCCCACTACGCCATCCACTTCATCCGTCCCGGCGGGCGCACCGAGGAGGCCATGTACCGCATGGGCAAGGGCCACATGCGCCACCACTTTTCGGACAACCACAAGGACTTCGGGGTGAGCTCGCCCCTGTGGGACCTCATCGTGGGCTCCTACGACTGGGAGGAGCGCTCCCAGTTCGGCTCGCGGCTCCTTCGAGCTTGGATCGAGAGGCGGCGCCGCCGCGACTGAATGTCGATTCGAAAGCTGGTTTCCCTCCTGGTGAAACTGGCCGCGCTAGGGCTCCTCGTGTACGCCGCGCGCACCGTTGACTTCCGAGGGCTCGTGCGAAGGCTGGGGCGTCCCCTGGCCGCCCCAGAATCTCCCGCCTCTCCGCCGGGACGCCAGGAGCCCCGGGCCCAGGAGCCTCCGGCGGTCGGTGCCTGTGTAGACCTGAACGCGGCCGACCGGGCGGACCTGGAGCGCATCGTCCACGTCGGCGGTGACCGGTCACGACAGATCATCGAGCAGCGTCTCGTCAAGCCCTTCGCGTCCCTGGATGACCTGCTTCGCGTCCCCGGCGTGGGTCCCGGGACGATCTCGGACATCCGGCGCCAGGGCCTGGCCTGCGTGCACTGACCCCCTCGTCCCGTTCGCCTCAGTCGACCTCCGGCCGGATGTGGAGGTCGACCCCGAGCCACAGGAGACGGGAGTAGGGGTAGATCGCCACGGGCATCCCGACCGCCAGGACCACACCCCCGAGGGTGATGGCGGTCCAGGGTACGGCGGGCCACGCCAGCACGATGGTGAGCGCCGCCAGCCCCGCGGCCAGGAGCTCCACCGCCACGAGGCTGAGGAGCATGGCTCCCAGAAAGTGGCCCTCCTCGCCCCGGTCCGTCTCCAGTCCGCAGCGCGGGCATTCGGCGGCGAGATCGAACCACGACTCCAGGATGCCGCGTGCGCCGCAGCGGGGACAGCGCAGCCGCAGTGCGCGCACCAGGGAGGTGCCCAACGGCGTCTCACCCGCCGCGAGGGAGGCGCCGCCATCTCCGCCGGACGTCCGATTCATGCGTCGCTCCTCGGAGGGCCCCGAAGGACCCGGGTTGGATTCCCGCCCGACTGTGGGTACGTTTCGGGCTGTGGTCCTCCCACGCGGGAGGACGGACGTTCGTCTTTTCGATTTACCGCAGAAGGGGAAGCTCGTGCCTGGCTACGGCGTTCTCGCACATCCCTGGTGGGTCCCGGTCCTGTGGATCGTGATCCTTGGGCACGTCACCAACATCTGCAACACGCTGTATCTGCACCGCAGCGTGACCCACGGGGGCGTGAGCTTCAGCCCCATCACCGAGCACGTCATGCGCTTCTGGCTGTGGCTGACCACGGCCATCGTGACCCGGGAGTGGGTGGCCGTGCACCGCAAGCACCACGCGTTCGCGGACCGGGAGGGTGACCCCCATTCCCCCGAGGTCGAAGGCCTGTGGCCGATCCTGCTGGCCAACGTGTTCTTCTACCGGAAGGCGGCGCAGGACCAGGAGCTCCTGGCGAAGTACGGCGACGGGTGCCCGGACGACTGGATGGAGCGCCATGTCTACTCGCGCCACCGGTCCCTCGGCCTCCTGGTCATGCTCCTCCTGGATGCCTTCCTGTTCGGTCCGCTCGTCGGGCTCATCGTGTGGTCGGCCATGAGCATCTGGATGCCGATCTTCGGGGGCGTGATCAACGGCATCGGCCACGCCAAGGGCTACCGGAACTTCAAGACCAGGGACCACAGCCACAACATCTATCCCTGGGGGATCTGGATCCTGGGAGAAGAGCTCCACAACAACCACCACGCCGACCCACGCTCGGCCAAGTTCAAGGCCCACTGGTGGGAATTCGACATCGGCTGGATGTACATCCAGATCCTCCGTCTCCTGGGGCTCGCCGAGGTGGAGTACGCCCGGCAGGAGAGCGCGAAGACGTTCGCCCGCAAGCACTGGAGCTGACGCCGGGAAGGCGACGCAACGTCCGACGCCGACTTCCCGGTGTAGCCCTTGCAGGCCGTCCAGGCGGGAGATGAGCATGCGAGAGGCATCCGCCAGCAGCGCTCCAAAGGGTCACCGGCGCCCCCTCACGGGAGGCGCGGCGTACATGCCCACCCGTGCCGCCCCGTCCGATCTCGATCCCAGCCGCAGGATCCTCGACGATCTGTTCGGGTCTCCGTCGCGGCGCGACTTCTCGGTCCGCTTCTGGACCGGAGAGACGGAGGGCCCCCCGGACGCGCCCTTCACGCTGGTCCTGGCCGGGCCGGGCGCGCTCCGCAGCATGCTCCTGCCTCCCACCGAGCGCTCGCTGGGCGAAGCCTACGTGTTCGGCGACTGCGACGTCGAGGGCGACCTGGAGCGGGCGGTCGCCACGGTCGAGCCCGTGCTCCGCGGCCTGTGGTCTCCATCGGGGTTGGCGCGTCTCGCGGCGGAGCTGCGCCGGTTCCCCGCGGAACGTGGCGAGCGCCGGCGACGCGCCGCCTCGTCCGGGCCCGAGGGGCGGGCCCGGGAAGGCCCGTCCCGACGGGGCAAGCTGCACTCGCGCGGCCGCGACGCGAGCTCCGTTCGCTACCACTACGACCTGGGCAACGACTTCTACGCCCTGTGGCTCGACCCGTTCATGCAGTACTCCTGCGGCTACTTCCCCGGTGGTGACGAGTCGCTGGAGCGCGGCCAGGAAGCCAAGCTGGAGCTCCTGTGCCGGAAGCTCCTTCTTGAGCCGGGCCAGCGCCTCCTCGACATCGGGTGCGGCTGGGGCGGATTCGTGCGCTTCGCCGCCGAGCGTTTCGGTGTTCGGGCCACCGGCATCACGCTCAGCGAGCCGCAGGCCCTGTTCGCGCGGGAGCGGCTGGCCGAGGAGGGCCTGTCGGGCCGCTGCGAGATCCGGGTCATGGACTACCGCGATCTCCCGGAGGAGGAACGCTTCGACGCGATCGTGAGCGTCGGGATGGTCGAGCACGTGGGACATCGGAACCTGCCCGAGTTCTTCTCGGCGGCCTTCCGGCACCTGCGACCCGGCGGCCTCTTCCTGGACCAGGGGATCGTCACCCTGGACAGCACCCGGCCGTGGCTCCGACGCTTGCGCGAGCGGCTCTTCCACCGATGGACGAGCTTCATCGAAAGCCACGTGTTCCCGGACGGAGAGCTGGTCACGGCGGGCGAGCGCCTGGCTCCGGCCGAGGCGGTGGGCTTCGAGACGCGGGACGTGACCAGCCTCCGGGAGCACTACGCCATCACCCTCCGTCACTGGGTGCGGCGGCTCGAGGCCGTCCGAGAGGAGGCCATCTCCATGGTGGGCCGGCCCACGTACCGGGTATGGCGCCTGTACATGGCCGGCTCGGCGCACGGGTTCGCTTCCGGTCGCATCGGGCTCGTCCACGAGCTGTACCGGAAACCCGCGTAGGGAGAGCCTGACGGAGGCACGGATGGTGTCCGGGAACCCGGACCACGGGCCGACGCGACGCGCGCGATCGTCGGCGGCCGGCCCCAGGATCCTGACGCTGAACGCGGGATCCTCCAGCCTCCGGTTCTCCCTCCACCGGATCGGAGAGCGTGAGGAGCGCCTCCTCTCGGGTAGGGCGTCCGGGCTGGACGGTGCGGACCCAGAGCTCCGGGTCGAGGACGGCTCGGGCCGGACCATCGAGGTGGTGCCGCTGGCGAGTGCGCCCGGGAGCCGCGGCGCGACCCCCGTCTCGACACCTCCCGTCCGGGAATCGGCTCGCGCGGGCGCCCCCCACCGCCGAGCCCTCGAGGCCGTGCTCGACTGGCTCGCCGGCCCCGCCTCGGCCTCCTGCGGACCCCTCGGGAGCCGGCCCGATGCGATCGGCCACCGCATCGTGCACGGCGGCGAGCGCTTCGTGGAGCCACTCCGCGTCACCGATGAGGTGCTGGAAGGACTGGAGGCGCTGGTCCCGCTGGCGCCGGATCACCTGCCCGCGGAGCTGTCGGTCCTGCGGGCGGCGGCCGGGGCCTACGGCGACGTCCCGCAGGTCGCCTGCTTCGACACGGCGTTCCACCGGGGCATGCCGAAAGTCGCCCGCCGCCTCCCGCTTCCGGCGCTGCCCGACGGCCGCCGCCTGGTGCGCTACGGCTTCCACGGGCTCTCCTACGAGTACCTGCGGGGACGGGTCGCGGAGCTTGCGGGCACCGCAGCGCTTCCGCGCCGGCTCGTCCTGGCCCACCTGGGGAGCGGAGCCAGCCTGGCCGCCCTCCTCGAGGGCCGGCCCGTGGACACCACCATGGGCTTCACCCCGGCCGGCGGCCTCATGATGGCCACGCGGCCCGGGGACCTCGATCCCGGCGTGCTCCTCTATCTCCTGCGGGAGGGCGGCCTGTCGGTCGAGGGGCTCGACGAGCTGGTCAACCGGCGCTCCGGCCTCCTGGGCGTGTCCGGCACGTCTCCGGACATGCGACGGCTGCTGGAGCTGGAGGGCCAGGACGAGGCCGCCGCGGCGGCCGTGGAGCTCTTCTGCTACCTGGCCGCCAAGCAGCTGGGCGCCATGGTGGCCGCCCTCGGAGGCCTGGACGCGCTCGTGTTCAGCGGGGGGATCGGCGAGAACGCCCCCGCCATTCGGGCGCGGATCACCGTTCGTGCGGAGCACCTGGGCGTGCGGCTGGACGGTGAGCGCAACGAACGAGGTGAGCCCCTGATTTCTGCGCCGGACTCCACGGTGGTCGTCCGCGTCGTCCCGACCGATGAGGAGCGGGTGATCGCCCGGCACACGGCCGCCCTCCTGGAAGGCTCGGCCGGGCGAGCCTGAGACGGGTCGCCGCATGAAGCGTTGGGCGCGCCCAACGGAGGCCGCGCGCGGCCTAGAGTCCGAACGGATACGTCTCCGGCACCCCCTCGAGCTCGGGTCCGATCAGGGGCGCAACGGCCCGGGTCCGGTCGAACCACACGTACTCGTCGAACTGGTGCGGGAGAGAGGCCTGGAAGTAGTGGCTGGCCAGCTCCGTCTCGGGACGGTAGATGACGCCGATGGCGCGCTCCAGCCGCGGCGGCTCCAGCTCCCCGCGCACCTCGGGCCGCGCCGGCTCGCGCAGGTGCAGGAGCGCCGCCTCGAGGCCCGTCTCGTGGAAGAGCCTCTCGTAGCTCTCGGGGTGGGAGGGCCGGACGTCCTTGATCTCCATCGGCCCGTCCCACTCGGAGGCCGCCGCCACCGTACCGGTGTCGGTCCCGAATCCGACCAGGAACGCGGCGTCCCCGAAGTCCTGCCGGCACAGCTGGCCGACGTTGTGCTCGCCGCGGGCGCCCATTTCGGTGGCCGCCGCGTTCCCCACGTGGGAGTTGTGCTCCCACACGACCGCGCGGGCCTCGGAGCCGCGGAACGCGAGCAGGGTCGAGAGGGTGTCGAACATGTGGCTGTCCCGCAGGTTCCACGACTCCACCGATCCGTAATACATGACCCGGTAGTAGCGCTCCGCGTTGGCCACCAGTCGGGCGTTCTGCACCGCGTCCAGGAAGGTCTCGCCGTCCCGGCCGGCGTACTCCATCCGCCGCGCCAGCAGGTCCCGGAGAATCTGAACGACTTCCGCCTCGCAGGTACGATACGTCCCGGTGAGGGCGGCCCGGCCGTACACGGCCGGATCGCGCTCCCACGGCGTCAGGCAACCGTAGCGGGCCCGCGCCACCCGCGCGGTGTCGGGGTCGACCCGGTCCAGGTAGTCGAGCACGGCCTCGATGGAGCGGAACAGGCTGTACAGGTCGAGCCCGTGGAAGCTCACGCGGTCCCCGGGCTCGCGCTCCGCGTTGAAGCTCCGCATCCACTCCACGAACTCGGCCACCTCCCGGTTCCTCCACATCCAGGTCGGGAAGCGGGTGAAGGCGGTCCACTCGGGCGGCGGGGTCTCCCGCAGGCGGGCGTAGTGGTCGATCTTCGCCGCGTCCGGCCAATCGGCCTCGACGGCCACGATCCGGAATCCCTTCCGCTCGATGAGCTCGCGGGTGATGCGGGCCCGCATGCGGTAGAACTCCGAGGTCCCGTGAGTGGCCTCTCCGAGGAGCACGATCCGGGCATCGCCGATCCGCTCGATGAGGGAGCCGAGCTCCGCCTCCCCGATGTCATCGAACGGCTCGCTCGACTCCCGGAGCAGCCGCACGAGGGGCCGGTCGGGCCCGAGACCCGCCGCCGGCGCCGCCATCACCGGCTCGAGGGACGTCGAGCCTTCCGAAGCCTCGAGCTCGGCCGGGAGCCAGCCCGCCTCGCCGACCAAAGGCACGAAGCGCACGGCCTCCAGGTGCTCGGCCTCGAATCGGTCCCCCGGACGTCGCACCACCCGAACCAACCGCTGGGAGCGGAGCGTCTCTCCCACCGGCACGACCAGGCTCGCGCCCTCGGCGAGCTGATCCAGCAGCGGCTGCGGGATCTCCGGCCCACCGGCCGCCACCACGATCCCGCCGAAAGGGGCGTGCTCGGGCCAGCCGAGCGACCCATCCCCGTGACGGACCTCGATGTTGTCGTAACCCAGCTCCCGGAAGCGCCGGCGGGCCACTTCGGCCAGCGGGCCATGGCGCTCGATCGTATAGACACGATTCGCGATGCGACTGAGCACGGCCGCCGCGTACCCCGAGCCGGTGCCGACGTCGAGCACCGTCTCGCTTCCCCGAAGGCCGAGGGCCTCCAGCATGCGCGCCACGATGTACGGCTGCGAGATGGTCTGCCCCTGCTCGATGGGGAGGGGCGCATCCTCGTAGGCGAACTCCCGGAGATCGGAAGCGACGAAGGCCTCGCGAGGCACCGTTCCCATCGCGTCCAGCACGCGCGAGTCCGCGATGCCCCGTCCCCGGAGGTCTCGCTCGACCATCCGGGCCCGAAGGGCCTCGAAGCCGGTCACGACGCTTCCTCCGTCCTGGAAGAGCTCAGCGTCAGCTGGCTCGTCTGCCACGGCCAGTGGCCGTTCACCTCGACTTCGAGGGCGAAGCTCAGCCCCGTGCGGACGAGCACGATCAGCGCCAGCACGCCCAGATTCTGGAAGGTGGGTTCGATGGCCACCGTGCCGACGATGTCGGCGGCCACCAGGAATTCGAGTCCGAGGAGGATGGCCCTCCCCAGGTTCACGCGGTACTCCTGGTACGCCTCGCGGGCGCCGACCGCACGGAAGGCCAGCCGCAGGAAGTTCGCGGTGGCCGCGAGCGCGCCCAGGGCGATGATCAGCGTGCCGGTGGCCTCCATCCCTCGGGCGGTCCAGTGGAGGAGGCTGCTGAAGAAGGGCGAGTAGCTCATCGACGCACCTCGGCGTGGGCTGAGATGCTCAAGCTGGCGAGTGAAACCCCCTCCGTCTGTCGGGCGGACATTCCCTTCGGGCGTGGGGAGTTTCCCCACCGGGCCGGGCCCGAGTCGGCCGGCCGAAACAAGAGGACGCCTGGCGCGTACCCCGGGCGACCGTCCATGCGCTGACGCGAGGAGGAAGGATGCACCCGCCCAACGAGTTCTGGGGTCGCCCGGAGCAGGTGGAGAAGTTCGCCGGACGCGATCCCGACCACAGGCTGGTCGAGATCGTCGAGGGCTTCAGCGAGCCGGAGGCCACGCGCGTCCTGGACCTCGGCTGCGCCGCGGGGCGCAACGCCGTCTACCTGGCCGAGCGGGGCTTCGATGTCCACGCCCTGGACGCCTCGGAGCCGATGGTCGAGAGGACGCGACAGCGGCTGGCGGAGGTGCTGGATCCGGCCGAGGCCGAGCGGCGCGCATCGGTCGGCACCATGGACCACCTTGGCGCTTTCGCGGATGACTCCTTCGAGCTGGTGTTGGCCCTGGGGATCCTGCACCAGGCGCGCTCCGAGGATGAGTGGCGGAGGACCCTGTTCGAGGTCGGCCGCGTCCTGGCTGCGGGCGGCCTCCTCCTGGTCGCCAGCTTCGCGCCGGGCACCGACCTGCGCGGGGAGGGCGTCCGACCGGTGCCCGGCGAGGCGCACGTGCGCGAGGTGGTCGGGGTCGGGCGCCTCTACCTGCTGGTGGCGGACGAGCTCGACCGGGCGATGGAGGAGCGTGGCCTCGAGCCGGTGGAGCCCACGGAGACGGTGAGGGTGGACATGGATCCCGGCTGTCGGGTCGTGGTCAACGCGCTGTACCGGAAGGCCGCGGCGTGACGTGCATGGACCGGCCCCTCACGGGATCCGCGGAGACCGGTCGCGACGCACGGCCGGGATCACTTCCGCCTCGAGGAGATCGAACAGGGCGCGGTCGGCCTCGAACCAGCCTCTTTCCCGCTCCGGCGCCGCCGTGGCCACGACCACCAGGGCGAGGCGCGGCACCAGGATCACGTATTGACCCCCGTATCCCCAGGCGAACCAGGCCTCTTCCCCCGCCAGTTTCCGGCCCCACCAGCCGTACCCGTAGTCGTAGCCGTTGAACGACGAGACCACGAGCGGCCGCAGTGAGCTGCGGATCCAGTCCGCCGGGACCAGCTGCCGACCCCTCCAGCGCCCCTCCGCCAGATAGAGCTGGCCGAAGCGCAGGAGCTCCCGGGCGGTAAATCCCATGTTGTTGCCGCCCAGGTAGTAACCACGCGGATCCCGGTCCCAGGGCCGCGCCGGGATGCCCAGAGGGCCGAGCAGCTTTCGCTCGGCGTAGGTTCGCGTGTCCAGGCCCGTCGCCCGCGTGAGGATCACCGACAGGAGGTGGTAGTTGCCGGTGCTGTAGATCCAGCAGGTCCCCGGCTCGCACTCCAGCGGCCTCCGCAGGGCGGCCAGAATCCAGTCCGCGCTGGTCACCCAATCGCCGTACTCGCCGAAGCTGGTGGTGGCCAGTCCGGCTCGCATCGACAGGAGGTCGTCCACCGTGATCTCGCGCTTGCGCGGGTCGGACTCCCGGGAAGCATAGTCGGGCAGGAGCTCTCCGAGCGTCCCATCCGTCCCCGCCAGCTTGCCCTCCGCGACCGCGATGCCGACCAGCGCCGACACCACGCTCTTCGAGATGGACTTCGCGTTGACGACGCGACCGGCGGAGCCGCCGTGGAAGTAGCGCTCCCCGAGGAGGCTGTCGCCCCGGGCCACGAGCAGGCTCGTGAGCGCCGGTATCCGTGCGGCGTTTCGGAACGCCGCTTCGAGGTCGGAACGGGAGGGCGGTTCGGGCTGCCACGCCCGAGCCGCCGTCGCCGATCCGAGGAGCCCGGCCGCAGCCATCCCCAGGAGGGCGCACACGGTCGCCAGGAACCCCGTCGCTCGCCCGCGGCCACTCCCTACGCGATAGGGGGTGGGGGGACGACAGAGATTGCGGGGTGTTTCCCCACACAGGTGTAGTGGCATCTCCTTACAGACACTCCGAAAGGCCAGGGCCATTCTATGGAACACGAGTGTCCCCGCCGGCCGATCGACTCGCGAGCGCTTCGACTCGCGACGCCCTGGCCGGCCCGACTCGGAGGGTGCCATGGCCAGGGTTCTCGCCTATTGCGCCGGCTGCGATTCGGAGGTCGAGGTCGACCTCGAAGCGGTCCGGCCCGGGCCGGTCAGCGCGGACGCGCTGCACTGTCCCCACGACGACCTCTGCCGACCGCGCGACTGCGTGCTGGCGAGGGTGCCCGAGGACCGGTGGCTCGACTACCTGGAGTTCCTCCCGGGAGAGAGGAAGTCCGGCGAGGCGAGCACGCTGGAAGAGTCCGGACGCATCGTCGAGATGGGCCGGCGGGTGTCGCTGGCCCGGGAGGTCCGCCGGTGGATCCTGTGGTGGCGGTAGGAACGATGGAGCCGTCTCCCCGCGGCCTCCGGCGCTACGACGGTGACGGGGCTCTCTCAGGAGCCCCGCGAGCCCTCCAGGGCCTGCGCGCTCTCGAGCAGGGAGCGCATGTCGGAGGTGGGAACCTCGAACAGCGGGCAGAGCGCGCCCGTGCACTCCTCTCCGTAGTCCAGACAGACCACGGACGACTCGGAGGCGTGCTCCGGACGAATCCCCTCGGGGAACTCGGAGATCGGGATCACGCGAACAGGACGATCACAAGCCGAGCAGTACGCTCTGTACATCCTCATGGGGGGACCCTCGCCTGGAGCTCCCGGCCTCCGGCGGGCTCGATCGACCCGCCTCCTACGTCCGGTCGCACGGCCGTCGGAGGACGACCGCCGCGGACCGGTAGGTCAAGCTACTCCGGCCCGACGGGAACGAACCAGCCGGGAAATCCCCCGCACGCCGTGGGGCGGTCTACGCATGGCCCTGTGGGGAAATCCCCCATAGCGGGCGCGTTGGGGTCGGCCCTCGATCGCTGCACGCATCCCAGGACCTCAGCCAGGAATCAGGCATGACCACGCCCACCGAGACCCGCGGCGACGCCGCTCCGGCAAAGGCGACGGGCCGGCCACGCGCCGACGCGCAGGCCGGCCGGGAGGCCGATGGCAAGATCGTACACCGCCTGGACCAGCACATCGTAGAGATCGTGTCCGATTCGGGCGAGGGCGCGCAGACGTGCGGGAAGATCTTCGGCACCGTCTCGGCCCGCATGGGGAACGGCGTGTGGACGGTCGAGATCATTCCCGCCGAGATCGAACCTCCGGCCCGGAGCCCCGCGGGCGCCTCGGGCAACCGGATCCGGCTCGGCTCCCGGGAGGTCACGAACTGGGGTGACTACACCAACCTGGTCATCGCCTTCAACGAGCAGGTGCTCCTGGCCCGTCACCGGGCCGGCGCCCTGGCCCCCGACGCCACGATCCTCCTCGAGGACATGTGGAAGCGGCACGACGACCCGGACATTCTTGACCAGTGGTCCGCGGCCATGGAAGAGCTCGGGTCGGCCGACTACCGGATCATCCCCGTCCCCATGGAAAAGGAGTGCCTCGAGGTCGTGGACGACGCCCGGCGCGGCAAGAACATGTTCGCGCTCGGCGTGCTGTCCGCCATCTATGGCCGGGACCGGGAGCTCCTGGAGGGCGCCATCGCGCGCCGGTTCGCCAAGAAGGACGACGAGATCACCCGCCGCAACGTGGAGCTCCTCGACCGGGGGATGCGGTGGGCCGAAGGACACCTGGACTTCCAGATCGAGGTGCCTCCGACGTCCGACGCCTCGGCCAAGGTGGTCATGAACGGGAATCAGGCGATCGCCCTCGGCGCCATCGCGGCCGGCCTGGAGCTGGCGTCGATGTACCCGATCACGCCTGCCTCCTCCGTCTCCCATTACCTGGCCGAGATCTTCCAGGACTACGGGGGGATCCTCCACCAGGCCGAGGACGAGATCGCGGCGGCCGGCGTGGCCATTGGCGCCTCCTTCTCGGGCAAGACCGCCTTCACGATCACCTCGGGCCCGGGCATGGCCCTCAAGACCGAGTTCCTGGGCCTGGCGATCATGACGGAGACCCCGCTGGTGGTCGTGGACGTGCAGCGGGGCGGTCCCAGCACCGGGCTCCCGACGCGGGTGGAGCAGTCGGACCTCCTGGCCGCCCTGTTCGGGCAGCCGGGTGACGCCCCCCACGTGGTGCTGGCACCGGCCACGATCGAGGAATGCTTCCATTCGATGGTGCTCGCCCGCCGCATCGCCGAGACCTTCCGGACCGTCGTCATCGTCCTCTCGGACGCCAACCTGGCCACCGGTGTGCAGCCCTTCCCGCGGCCCGAGCCGAGGGCCGAGTGGCAGGGATCGCCTCCCGACCAGGGCGCCGTTCCCGACGGAGCGCGGCCGTACGAGTGGGATCCGCGAACGGGCCTGTCCACGCGCTTCATCCCCGGTCAGGAGGGCGGGCAGTTCACAGCCACGGGGCTGGCCCATGACGAGGAGAGCCACGTCGCGTACGACCCGCAGGTCAACCAGAGGTCCTCCCGCGCGAGGAGCCGCAAGCTGGCCGTGCTGCAGAGCACGCTGACGCCGCCCCCGATCTACGGCGAGGGCTCGGGTGACCTGCTCGTGGTCGGGTGGGGCTCGACCAAGGGGGCCATCGAGGAGGCGGTGGAGCGTGCGCGGGCCGAGGGGCTGTCCGTGTCCTCGACCCACCTCACGTTCCTGTCCCCCCTGCCGCCCGGCCTGACCGAGATGTTCGGCCGCTTCGGCCGCGTCATGACCGTGGAGATCAACTACAGCGACGAGCCCGACGATCCGTTCATCACGCCGGAGAACCGGCGCCGCGGCCAGCTCGCCTGGCTGCTGCGGGCACAGACCCTGGTGGACGTGGACTGCTGGACCCGGGTGATGGCGGAGCCGCTCCGCCCGGGCAGCATCCACGAGGTGATCCGAGATCGGCTCGCCGTGACGGGAGGTGTGGCATGAGCACCGCGACCTGCTCCCTCCTCCGCATGTCGGTGGAGGAGGATCGCTCGTTCGAGCTGGACGACTACGCCGGGCCGGTGGCGCGCTGGTGCCCCGGCTGCGGCGACCACTCGGTTCTGGCCGCCAGCCAGAGGCTTCTTCGCGAGGAGCAGCTGGCCCCCGAGAAAACCGTGTTCGTGTCCGGGATCGGCTGCTCGGGACGTTTCCCGCACCACCTGGGAACATACGGCTTCCACGGCATCCACGGCCGGGCGCTGCCGCTGGCCACCGGGGTCAAGCTGCACCGTCCCGACCTGAACGTGTTCGCGGTCATGGGAGACGGAGACTGCGCCTCGATCGGCGCGGGTCACTGGGTGCACGCCGTGCGCTACAACACGGACATGGTCGCCCTCATGCTGGACAACCACATTTACGGGTTGACCAAGAAGCAGACGTCGCCGACCACGCCGCAGGGCTACAGGACGAACACCCAGCCGCACGGCAGCTTCCTGCCGTCGCTCAATCCGCTGACGGCCACGCTCGGCATCACCAACGCCTCCTTCGTGGCCCAGACCGCAGAGTGGATCCCCCAGCACCTGCAGGCCACGCTGCGGGCGGCCTATCGGCACCGCGGCTTCGCCTTCGTGCGCGTCCTCCAGCGCTGCCCGCACTACACGCTGTCCATGTTCATCGACGCGGTGCGCGACCCGGACAAGATCGAGCTCCTCGTCCACGAGGACGGGGTTCAGGTGGACGGGCTCGAGAAGATCTACGAGCACGTGCGGCCGCACGACCCCTCCGACCTGGACTTTGCCCGCCGGCTCGCCGAAGAGGATTCGGACCCGGAGCACCCCATCCGCCTGGGCGTGTTCTTCCGCGACCCGTCGCGGGCCGTCTACGACGTGATCCGCCGGGTGCCATCGCGCTCGGCCGGGGAGAAGGTGGAACTGCTGAACCGGGAGCTGGATCGCCATGCCATCTGAACAGCGGGTGGACCTGGTCCTTTCGGCGCTCCAGGGGTCCCTGGAGGGCTTCCGCTCGGCCGTGGCACGCGCGGTCGACGAGGTGCGAGCCGAGCTCGAGAGACGCCGCCAGCCGGCGGGCGTCCCTCCGGATCCCCAGGCGCTCGGAGCCCTGGCCTCGCGCATCATGGACCCCGGACGATTCGCCGGCCTGTTCGCGGAGGACAGCCTCCTGGATCCAGAAGCCTACGCGCTGCTCGAGCAGGCTCATGAAGCCCTGGCCAGCCTGGACGCGGCGGACGACCGGATGTTCGTGGAGTCGATCCCCGAGGGAGCGAGCCTCCGCGATGCGGTCGAGGCTGGACTCGGACGCCTGGGCGTCGCCTTCGGAGCGGCGCGGGTGGCCGAACTGGCGCGCGAAGGACGCCACCGGACGAACGGGCACGCGGGGCACCTGAGCCACTTCCCGCCCCCGTCCTGGAACCGCGCCGAACGGGGCCTGGCGCCGCCGCTGGTGGTCGAGACTCCGGGAGCGACCCTCCGGGCCGGGGCCCTGGCCGAGTTCCTGGACGGTGCGCAGAAGCTGGTGCTGGTGGTCCAGGGCGCGGCGCCGCCGGCGCCGCTCGTGCGGCTCATCACCCCGGGCGTCCTCGTGGTCCAGACGAAGGAGCCTGAAGAGCTCGGCCGGCTGGCCGACTTCGAGGGACCGGCCGTGGCCGCGCTGTTCCCGGAGGGCTCCGGCGCCGCGTGCTTCACGCACGACCCGTCTGCGGGGACGGGCCTGGCCGAGCGCATGGCCGTCGAGGAGCTACCGGAAGTCTCCGACCTCCGGCCGGTCGGCGCCATCAGCGCGGCCCAGCAGGCCGAGGAGCTGGCCCAGCTCGCCTCCCTGTCCCGCGTCGGAGCGGCGGCCCCGGCCGCGCCCTCGACCAACGGCCATGCGGCGAGCGGCGGCGGGGATTCTGCCCGGCCGGCCGACCGCCTGGCCGCATGGCTGCTCCGCCAGGCGAACCTGCGCGACCTGGGGTGAGCGGTCGATGCCCCTGACTCCGCTGCTCGTCCCGATCGGCATCCTGGCCGGCATCGGCATCCTCCTCGGCGGGACGATCGCCGTCGTCAACCGGAAGTTCTGGGTGTGGGAGGATCCGCGCATCGACGATGCCGAAGGCATGCTGCCCGGTAACAACTGCGGAGCATGCGGGCTCCCGGGCTGCCGGGCGTTCGCCGAAGGACTGGTGGCCGGACGGATCGCGCCCGCCCAGTGCACCGTGATGGGGCCGGAGGACCGGGACGCGGTGGCCTCCCTCCTGGGCGTAGAGGCCGGAGAGGCGGAGAAGCGCGTGGCCCGGCTGCTGTGCGCGGGCGGCTCGGACGTGGCGCCCCGCAAGGCGATCTACGAGGGCGCGGTCAGCTGTGCGGCCGCCGTGGCGGTGACCGGTGGCGGCAAGGCCTGCCCATGGGGCTGCGTCGGGCTCGCGGACTGCGCCATCTCCTGCGACTTCGACGCCATTCGCATGAGCGACGTGGACCTACCGGTGGTGGATCCCGACCTGTGCACGGCATGCGGTGACTGCGTCGAAGCCTGCCCGCTCGACCTGTTCACTCTCATGCCCATGAGCCAGCGGCTCATCGTGCAGTGCCGGAACCTCCTCGAGGGCCAGCCGGCCACCGAGCTGTGCGCGGTGGCGTGCGACGCCTGCGGCCGGTGCGCGATGGACGCCGCGGAGGGGCTCATAGAGATGCGGGGCGGCCTGCCGGTGATCGACTACTCCAGGAACGAGCTGGCGGGTCCCGAAGCGACGGCCCGTTGCCCCACGGGCGCCATCCAGTGGGTGATCGGCCGGCAGTTCGCGGCGCCTGGAACGACGGAGGAGATGGGCAGCCGGGACGACGTGGTCCCGATCCGTACGCGTGAGATCGGTCGCCGCTCGCGTGCGGCGGCGGGCACGACCTGAGACATCTTCGAACAACTGGAGCGGGTGTGATGATCTGGCCGATGAAGGACGCGACGGGCGCGGGCTCGCGGACGACCGAGAAGGTGTCCGCCACGAGGTCCGAGACGCCTGCCACGAATGCCGGAGCGGACGAGGCCCGCTATCCGGGCCGGCTGGTGGCCATGGACGGGAGCGAGGCCGTGGCGGCCGTCGAGACCGAGGCCAGCGAGGCGGCCGGGGCCTACCCGATCACGCCCGCCACCCAGATGGGCGAGCACTGGGCCGCCGCCGTGGCGCGCGGCAAGACGAACGCGTTCGGGCGCCGGTTGGTGTTCTTCGAGCCCGAGGGCGAGCACGCCGCCGCCGGCGTCACCGCCGGGCTGTCCATGTCCGGCCTGCGCTCGGCCAACTTCTCGGCCAGCCAGGGTATCGCGTACATGCACGAGTCGCTGTACGCGGCCGCCGGGAAGCGCCTCACCTACGTGCTCAACATGGCCTGCCGCGCCATGACCAAGCAGGCGCTGAACATTCACGCCGGTCACGACGACTACCACGCCATCGACGACACGGGCTTCTTCCAGCTGTTCGCGAAGAACGTCCAGGAGGCGGCGGACCTCAACCTGATCGCCCACCGCATCGCCGAGCTGGCGCTGAACCCGGGCGTGCTCGCGCAAGACGGCTTCCTCACCAGCCACGTGATCGAGTCGCTTCGGCTGCCCGAGCCCGAGCTCGTTCGCGAGTTCCTGGGCGACCCGGCCGACAGGATCCCTTCCCCGACCCCGGCCCAGCGCCTGGTGTTCGGCGAGGAGCGGCGCCGGATCCCGCTCCTGTTCGACTTCGACTATCCGACCATGCTGGGCACCGTCCAGAACCAGGACTCCTACGCCCAGGGCGTGGCAGCGCAGCGACCTTTCTACTTCGATCACGTCGCGGAGCTGGCCGACCGGGCCATGGAGGAGTTCGCCCGGCTCACCGGACGCCGCTACGCCCGCGCGTCGGGCTACCGGCTGGATGACGCCGACTGGGTGCTCGTGGGACAGGGCAGCGTCGTCGGAAACGCCGAGGCGGTCGCCGACCACCTTCGAGAGGAGCGCGGCCTCAAGGTCGGCGTGCTGGACATGACCATGTTCCGCCCCTTCCCCTCGGACCTGGTGGCACGCCTCCTGGCCGGGAAGAAGGGCGTCACGGTGCTCGAGCGACTGGACCAGCCCCTGGCCGCCGACGGGCCCATCCTCCGGGAGCTGCGCACGGCCCTCTCGCAGGCGGCCGAGAACGGACGCGCCTTGGCCGCCGGACGCCAGGCGTCACGCGGCCCTTCGGTCGGCGAGCGGCGGCCCTTCCCGAACCTCCCCGCCGTCGGCGCGGACGATGTGCCCGACTTCTTCGCGGCCGGCTTCGGGTTCGGGAGCCGGGACGTCCAGCCCGGGGACCTGGTGGCGGCGGTCGAGAACATGCTGCCCGGCGCGCGGGGCATCCGCCAGTTCTACCTGGGCGTCGACTTCCTGCGCCGCGGCACCCGCCACCCCAAGCTCCAGGTCTGGCAGGAGAAGCTGCTGGAGAGCTACCCCAGGCTGGGCGACCTCGCCCTGACCTCGGCCGGCGACCTGGACCTGATGCCCGGGGGCTCCGTCTCGGTCCGCATCCACTCCGTGGGCGGGTGGGGCGCCATCACCATGGGGAAGAACCTCGCCCTGACCGCGTTCGAGCTGGCGGGGCTCAACGTCAAGGCCAATCCCAAGTACGGCTCCGAGAAGAAGGGCCAGCCGACCACGTTCTACGCGACCCTCTCGCCCGAGCCCGTACGGATCAACGCCGAGCTCCGCCACGTGGACGTGGTCCTCTCACCCGACCCCAACGTGTTCGCCAACTCCGACCCGCTCGCCGGCCTGCGCCAGGGCGGGGCCTTCGTGCTGCAGAGCGACCGGGACCCGGAGGCGGTGTGGAGAGCGCTGCCACCGGAGGCGCGTCGCCGGATCCTGCAGCGTCGCATCCGGATGTACGTGCTGGACGGGTTCTCGATCGCCAGCACGGAGGCCTCCGACCCCAGCCTGCGCTACCGCATGCAGGGCGCGGCCTTCATGGGGGCCTTCTTCGCGGTGTCCTCCGTGGCCGAGCAGCAGGAGCTGGACGAGGACACGCTGTTCGAGGGAATCCGCGACCGGCTGGCCGCCAAGTTCGGCAAGCTCGGCGAGCAGGTGGTGGACGACAACTTCCGCGTCATTCGGCGCGGCTTCCGGGAGCTGAGGCCGGTCGAGGCCGAGGTGGACTCGGAGTCGCCCGCCGAGGTCGCCGTCGGCAAGGAGCTCCCGCTCGTTCCGATGCCGTCGGTCATGGCTTCGCCGGACGCGGAAGAGGGCCTGGGTAACCCGGGACGCTTCTACGAGCAGGTGTGCGCCCTGTACGCCGAGGGCGAGGACGGGATCGCCGATCCGTTCGCGGCGCTCAGCGCCATGCCCGCGGCCTCGAGCGCGCTCCGGGACATGACCGGCATCCGGTTCGAGGTCCCGGAGTTCGTTCCGGCCAACTGCACGGGCTGCAACAAGTGCTGGACCCAGTGTCCCGACGCGGCCATCCCCGGGCTGGTGAACACCCCCGGCCAGATCCTGGACGCCGCCATCCGCGTGGCCACCCGGGAGGACCGGCCGCTGGACCGCATCCGCCAGGTGTCCGGTCACCTGGCCGCCGAGGTGCACTCCACGCTCGAGGCCGTGCCGCTCGAGAACTTCGGCGACGTCCTGCGTACCTCGTACGACAACCTGGCCGGCAAGCTGGGCTGGGATCCCGAGCGGAGGGCCGAGCTGGACCGTGACTTCGCGGCGGTCTACGAGGTGGCGGCCGACTTCCCGGTGGCCGTCACGGCGCCCTTCTGGCAGCTCCCCGAGTCTCGCGAGCCCGGGAGCGGCGGCCTCCTGTCCATCACGATCAATCCCTACGCCTGCAAGGGCTGCAACATCTGCGTCGACGTCTGCCCGGACGAAGCGCTGTTGACGGTCCGACAGGAGGACGAAACGGTCGAGAGGCTTCGCCACAACTGGCGTCTTTGGGAGGAGCTCCCCGATACCGACGACCGCTACATCAACGTGGTCGACGTGGACGAGGGGATCGGCGTGCTGCCGTCCCTCCTCCTCAAGAAGGACGTGTACCGCTCCATGGTGGGCGGCGACGGCGCCTGCATGGGCTGCGGCGAGAAGACCGCCGTGCACCTGGTGGTCTCCGCGATCACGGCCGCCATGCAGCGCCGGGTGAAGGACTTCGCCGGGGAGCTCGACGAACTGATCGAGGGGCTCGACGCGAAGGCCCGCGACCTCCTGTCGGCCGACGCGGACGTCGAGCTCGCGGCGCTCACCGAAGGGGACACGGTGGACCTCGAGCTGGAGCCCGAGGCGAAGGAGGCCCTGCGCCGCTTGGCGGGCTCGCTCGAGTCGCTGAGGGACCTCAAGTGGCGTTACGAAGAGGGGCCGGGAGGGCGAGGCAGGGCGTCGCTCGGCATCTCGAACAGCACGGGCTGCTCCTCGGTGTGGGGCAGCACCTACCCGTTCAATCCCTATCCCGTCCCGTGGGTGAACCACCTGTTCCAGGACGCGCCCTCCATCGGCATCGGGCTGTTCGAGGGCACCATGCGCCGCATGGCCGACGACTTCGTGGCCGTGCGCCGGGCACGCCTCCAGCTCGACGGCACCTACGACCCCACCCGGCACGAGCCCGCCTTCCAGGCGTTCACGTGGGAGGGTTTCAGCGACCGGGAGTTCGACCTGTGTCCGCCCATGCTGGTCGTGGGCGGCGATGGCGCCATGCTCGACATCGGCTTCCAAAACCTGTCGCGCCTGATGGCGTCGGGGAAGCCGATCCGCGTCCTCGTCCTGGACACGCAGGTGTACTCGAACACGGGCGGCCAGGCGTGCACGAGCGGCTTCCTGGGCCAGGTGTCCGACATGGCCGAGTTCGGCTCCGCCCAGCACGGCAAGCGCGAGGAGCGCAAGGAGCTCGGGCTCATCGCCCTGGCCCACCGCGGCTCCTACGTGCTCCAGAGCTCCCAGGCGTCTCCGGCCCACCTGCTGGGCGGCGTCCTGCGCGGCATCCGCAAGCGGAGGCCGGCCATCTTCAACATCCACGCGCCCTGCCCGGTCGAGCACGGCCTCCCGGACGACTGGGGCCCCACGGCCGCCAAGATGGCGCACGAGAGTCGCGCCTTCCCGCACTTCATCTTCGACCCGGACGCCGGTGCCTCCATCGCCGACTGCCTGGACCTGGATGACAATCCGGACCGCGACCGGACGTGGCCGACGTACGAGCTCACCTACCGCGACCCGGAGACGGACGAGGAGCACTCCATCGAGCTGCCGATGACGATCGCGGACTGGGCCGCGACCGAGGGGCGGTTCCGGAAGCACTTCGGCGAGCTGCCGGCCGAGGACTCGGACGGGGCTCCACCCGCGGACGAGCTCGTGCCGTTTCACGAGTTCGTGGACATGAGCGGCGAGGAGCGAGCCGGGAAGACGGCCTGGATCCACGCGCTGGACGACGAGGGGAGGCTCACCCGCCTGTCCGTGTCACCCGAGATCGCCGAGCTGGCCGACGACCGGCTGGCCTTCTGGTCCCAGCTCCGCGAGCTGGCCGGGCTGGAGGTGCCGGAATCCGTGCGGCGCTCGCTGCGCTCGGAGCTCGAGGCGGAGTTCGAGAATAGGACGCGCGAGCTGGAGGCCGAGTACGAGGCGAAGCTGGACGAGGTCCGCACGCGCTACCCGCGGATCGTGGCCCGGCGCCTGGCCGAGGGCCTGGTGCGCTCGGGCGACGGGGCCCGCACGCTGGCCGAGATCCTCGCGGAGGCCGAGTCCACGCCGAACCTGGAGCCGATCCGGCTCGAGGAGGCCGGGCTCGGCTCCAACGGCGCGAGCGGGGTCGGAGAGCAGGCCGCCGAGCCGGGCGCTTCGCCCGTGGGCGCGGCCACCGCCACGGTGGCCGCCCCGGAACCGTCGGCTTCGGCGGCGCCCGCCGCGGAGCCGGAAGCTCCCGCGATGGCGGAGCCGGCGGGCGGCGGACTGCGGATGGAGCCTTTCATCGAAACGGCTCGCTGTACCAGCTGCGATGAGTGCACCAAGCTCAACCCGCACATGTTCGCCTACGACGGGAACAAGCAAGCCTACATCAAGGACGCGTCGGCGGGGACGTTCAAGGAGCTGGTCCAGGCGGCCGAGCGCTGCACGGCCGGCATCATCCACCCCGGCGACCCCCTGAACCCGGACGAGCCCGACCTGGACAAGTGGGTCGCGCGCGCCGCGCGGTTCCAGTGAGGAGCGCCTGATGGGTACCTTCCACCACGGGGTCCACCCCCCGGAGCTCAAGGAGCTCACGTCGAGCCTCCCGATCCGGCGGATGCCCTTCCCGGAGCTCCTGGCGATCCCGCTCCGGCAGCACGCGGGCGCGCCGGCCCGCTCCCTCGTCAAGCGGGGCGACCGGGTCGAGCGCGGTGACAAGGTGGGCCAGGCCGTGGGCTTCATCTCCTCCTCCGTCCACGCCTCGGCGGCGGGGACGGTGAGGGACGTACGGCTCTGGCCCCATCCCGACGGTAGCATGGCCGAGACCGTGGTCATCGAGGTGGACCCGGTCTCTCCCCAGAGCCTCAGGCCTCGAATCGTGCCCGAGTGGGAGGGGCTCACCCCCCAGGAGGTGGTGGCCGCGATCCAGGACGCCGGCGTGGTGGGCCTGGGTGGGGCCGCCTTCCCCGCCCATGTCAAGCTGGCGCCCCCACCGGACGCGCCGGTGAACGTGATCGTGGCCAACGGGGCGGAGTGCGAGCCCTACCTGACCTCGGATCACCGCACGATGGTCGAGTATCCGGAGCGGGTGCACTTCGGCCTGCGGATCATGATGCACGCCCTGGACGTCGATCGGGCCGTCATCGGCGTGGAGGCCAACAAGCCCGACGCCATCGAGGCGCTGCGGTCCACGGTCCCGGAGGACCTCGACATCCGGGTCGAGGGCCTCCGGGTGAAGTACCCCCAGGGGGCGGAGAAGATGATGCTGGAGAGCCTCCTGGGCCGGAGGGTGCCGTCCGGGATGCTCCCGATGCACGTGGGAGCGGTCGTGCAGAACGTGGGATCGATCGCCGCCATCGCCGAGGTGTTCGAGACGGGATACCCGCTGATCGAGCGCATCGTGACCGTGACCGGTCCCGGCATCCGGCGCCCCGCCAACCTCATCGTCCCGGTCGGGACCCGCATCGCCGACGTGCTGGAGTTCTGCGGCGGCATGACGCCCGATGCCGAGCGCATCGTATTCGGAGGACCGATGATGGGGAACGCGCAGCCGGAGCCCGGCGCTCCGGTCCTCAAGGGCACCACCGGCATCGTGGTGCTCACCGGCGAGGCGATCGCGCGCGAGCGCGAGCTGGCGTGCATTCGCTGCGGGCGCTGCCTGGAGGCGTGCCCCGTCTTCCTGGACCCCGCCGACCTGGGCCGGCTGGCCCGGGCGGGTCACTACGACGAGATGCTCGAGATGCACCTCTCCGAATGCATGCTGTGCGGTTGCTGCTCCTACGTGTGTCCGTCGCACATCCCGCTCAGCCAGATGTTCGGCCTCGCCAAGGCGATGACGCGAAAGATCGAGCGTCGACGCAAGGAAGAGGAAGAGTCCGCGGCCGGGGCGGCCGCCTGAGGAACCGGAAGAGGGGACGGGAGCGCTCGGGACCATGAACGTGGATCGAGGGGCCGGGGACGGCGGCCACGAGCGGCTGCGCGGCGAGCCGGAGCGGCGGCGAGAGGCCGACGGAGGTGGCGACCGGGAAGCGGGAGGTTCCGGGGCGTCCGGAGCCTCGGCCTCCGGCACGCCCCGGCTCCACCTGGCCCCCTCGCCCCACATCCACTCTCCGGACTCGACGCCACGCATCATGTGGACGGTGGTCGCCACCCTGGTGCCGGTCATCGCGGCGTCGACCTGGTTCTTCGGACTCAGCGCCCTCCTGGTGCTCGCCGCCGCGACGCTCGGGTGCCTCATCATCGAGCGGACGCTGGGCGAGCGTGGCTCGGTCGGCGATGGATCGGCCGTCATCACGGGCCTCCTCCTCGGGCTCACGCTGCCGGCGGGGATCCCCCTGTGGATGGCCTTCCTGGGCGGCGCCTTCGCCATCGGATTCGGCAAGCTGATCTTCGGCGGGCTGGGCCAGAACATCTTCAACCCGGCCCTCCTGGGCCGGGCGTTCCTGCAGGCCGCCTTCCCGACGGCACTCACGACCTGGCCGGCGCTGGCGGAGCGCTGGACCCACATCTACGCCTCCAACCTGGCGCTCCCGCTGCTCTCGCCCGGGAAGGTGGACGTGGTGACGATGGCCACGCCGCTCGGCCTCATGAAGTTCGAGCACCAGGGCACCGACCTCCTCAAGCTGGCGATCGGCAACACGGGCGGCTCGCTGGGCGAGACGGCCGGCGTGCTCATCCTGGTGTGCGGGGCCTACCTGGCCTGGAAGCGCTACCTCAACTGGCGGATCCCCGTGGCCATCTTCGCGGCCGTCGCCGCGCTGTCGGCCCTGCTCCACGCCGTGAGGCCGTCCCTGCCGGGGGCTCCCTTCATGCTGCTCTCCGGCGGCCTGATCCTCGGGGCCGTCTACATGGCCACCGACATGGTGACCTCGCCCGTGACCAACCTGGGCTCGTGGATCTTCGGGCTCGGCATCGGCCTGATCACCGTAGTCATCCGGCTATGGGGCGGCCTGGCGGAGGGGGTCATGTACTCGATCCTGTTCATGAACGCCCTCGTTCCCTTCATCGACCAGGCGACCCGTCCCGCCACGTTCGGCACGCGGGCCGCCCGGAAGGAGACCGCGTGAGCGCGCGCGGTAGGAAGGGCCCTCCGGGCGCGATCGGCTCGCAGCCCTCCTCCCTGCTCCTGGTCGGCACGCTGGGCGTGCTGTCGGTGGTGGCCGGGATCGCGATCGTCCTCGTGCACGGCTGGGCGCAGCCCCGGATCGAGGCCCACCAGGCCGCCGAGCTCCGCCAGGCCATCGAGGAAGTGCTCGGTGAGCCCCAGCGTTACGAGACCCGCTGGGTGGTGGACGGCAAGCTGCTCGACAGCCTGCCGGCCGGGGTGGACTCGTCCGCCGCGAGGCCCGTGTACGCGGGCTTCGCCGCGGACGGACACATGGTGGGCTACGCCGTTCCGGGCCAGAAGCCGGGCTACCAGGACGTGGTCAAGCTGATCTTCGGCTACGACCCGAGCACGCGAAAGGTTCTCGGCATGAAGGTCCTGGAGAGCAAGGAGACGCCGGGACTCGGGGCCAAGATCACCTCGGATTCCGCCTTCATCCACGGCTTCGACGGAGCCCTCGCCCCGATCGACGGCGTCAAGCACCCGGCCCAGGATCCGCACCAGGTGGACATGATCACCGGCGCCACGATCTCGTCCACCACGGTGATCACGATCATCAACCGGAGCCTGGAGGCCGTGGGGCCGGCGCTGGGCGGGGCGCACGGAGGAGAAGGGCCATGACCGACAGGACGGGCCGCGAGGTGTTCCTGCGGGGCGTGTGGGAAGAGAACCCGGTTCTGGTCCAGATCCTGGGCCTGTGCCCCACCCTAGCCGTGACGAACTCGGTGGAGAACGCCATCGCCATGGCCCTGGCCACGGCCTTCGTGATCGTGGGCTCGAGCGCCCTGGTCTCGCTGGTCAAGGACTACATCCCGAGCCAGGTCCGGATGAGCGCCTACATCCTCATCATCGCGACCTTCGTCACGGTCGTGGACCTGATCATGGGCGCCGTGGCGCCCGCCATGTCCAAGGCCCTGGGCGCCTTCGTCCCCCTCATCGTGGTCAACTGCATGATCCTGGGCCGGGCCGAGGCGTTCGCCTCGAAGAACCGGCTGCTGCCCTCGATCCTGGACGCGGTGGGTACGGCCGCCGGCTTCTCCATCGCGCTCCTCCTCATGGGCGGCGTCCGGGAGCTGCTCGGAAGCGGGACCTTCCTGGGGCTCCAGGTCATGCCGCACAACTGGGAGCCGTGGGTGATCATGATCCTGCCCCCCGGCGGCTTCCTCACCCTGGGCGCGATCCTCATGGGCATGAGCTGGTGGTGGCAGCGAGGCGAGAAGAAGGACGAGGCCGTGAAGCCGCGCCGGTGGCCGCACGGCGTCCGGGCCCCGGAGGAGCGGCGCCCCGAGATGGTAGCGTAGAGAGAGGCTGGAGAGAGCGATGGGAGACCTGACCCGCATCTTCGTGTCGGCGGCGCTGATCAACAACTTCGTGCTCGCCTACTTCGTGGGGCTGTGCCCCTTCTTCGGCGTGTCCAAGAAGGTGCCGACCGCCCTGCGCATGGGGGGCGCGGTGACCTTCGTGATGGTGCTCACCGCCAGCGCCGTCTCGTTCCTCAACGCCTGGGTCCTCCCGGTGGCGCCCTATCTCCGCCTCATCTCCTACATCGTGGTGATCGCCTCCCTGGTCCAGATCGTGGAGATGGTGGTCAAGAAGACGAGCCCCGCCCTGTTCCGGGCGCTGGGCATCTACCTGCCCCTCATCACGACCAACTGCGCGATCCTCTACCTGGCCCTGTTCCAGTACGCGCGGGGCTACGGCTTCTTCGAGGGCCTGGCCTTCGCCCTCGGGGCCGGAGCCGGCTTCACGCTGGCCCTGGTGCTCATGGCCTCGATCCGCCAGCGCTCGGAGACCGCCAGCGTGCCCGCCATCGCCCGGGAGATGGGACTGGCCATGATCATCGCCGCGAGCCTGTCGATGGCGTTCATGGGCTTCGCCGGCCTGCTGAGCGCCGGAGCCTGACGTGGAGCTCCTCGTCGGGATCGTGGGCATGGCCATCCTGGTCGGCGTGTACGTCGGGCTCGGCCTGGCCGACCGGGGCGAGGAGGGATGTGGAGACTGCGCCCTGCGGGGCGACGAAGGTGAAGGTTGTTCGCTGTACGGGAGCCGGGACGAAGCCCGTCCGTCCTGTCCCGACTACCGCATCGAGCGGGGCTCCAACCAGAGCAGGGTACCATGAACGACATCGACAGAGGGTCGGGAGAGCGGGGGTCGCCGGATGGCGTGATCCAGCCTGCTCCCACGGGGCGCTCGCTCTCCCGCCGACGGTTCGTCGCCGTCGGCGCGGGGATCTTCGTGGTCTCGGCCCTGCCGGCGGTGGCGCTCCGCCGCTCCCGGCGACTCTATCGGCGCACGATCCCCGTGATGGGAACCCTGGCCGAAGTGGGGGTCGTCGACGACGACGCGGAGCGCGCCGAAGCCGCCATCGGGGCGGCCCTGGCCGAGTTGCGCTGGGTGGACCGCACCATGAGCCGGTTCAGTCGAGCCTCGGACGTGGGGCGGGCGAACGCGGCGGCCGTCGGAGCCCGGACGCCGGTCCGGGCCGAGACGGCCCGCGTGGTGGCCGAGGGACTGAGGTGGGCGCGTGCGAGCGGCGACCGCTTCGATCCCGGTCTGGCCCGGGCCCTGGCCCTGTGGGACGTGGACCACCGGCACAGCCCGCCCGCCAGCGACGCCGTGGCGGCGTTCGCGGGCCAGGCCCTGTACCGGGAGCTCGAGGTCGAGCGGCCGCGGGGAGACGTCGGCCGGGGCGACCGTCCGGGGTACATCGTCCGCAGGCACCCGGAGGTGGGGGTCGACCTGGGCGGAATCGCCAAGGGACACGCCGTCGACCGGGCCGTCGCGGCCCTCCGCCGTCACGGAGCCCGGGACGGCATGGTCAACGCCGGGGGCGACCTGTACGCCCTGGGTCTGTCTCCGGAAGGATCGCCGTGGCGCGTGGGCATCCGGTCGCCGTCCGATCCGACACGCCTCCTCGGCCAGCTCGACGTCACCGACCGTGCGGTGGCGACATCGGGCGACTACGAGCAGTACTTCGACTACCGCGGCCGCCGCTACGGACACATCCTCGATCCGGCCACCGCGGCCCCGTGGCAGACCACCGTGCACAGCGTCACCGTGATGGCCGACGACTGCATGGCAGCCGACGCCGGCGCGACCGCCGTGTTCGGAGCGTCGGAGAGTGACTCAGCGGCCATCCTCGGGCGAGTGGCGCCGGGCGCATCCAGGGTCTGAAGCCGACCTCCATCTCCCCACCCCGCTGGCCTCGGGCGCATGGCGCGCTCGGGGCCTCCTCCACCCCCTCCGCCGGAAGGGGTCTGGCCCCGCGGAGGCGCCCCCCCTCACATTCGGGCCGTGCGTAGCTCGATACCTCCATGGGCCCGATCGATCGGCCGCGACCTCCGCGACCCCCGTCGCTCCGCGGCCCGACCACGCTCCGGAGAATCGATGACCTAACGCCCCGTTCTCGTCCATCCTTGCACGGGAGGCAAGCATGGCACGCGTGTTCGCCCTGGCGTACGCCTTCGCCAGCTACCTGGTGTTCTTCGTCACGTTCCTCTACGCGGTGGGGTTCGTGGGGGGCTTCCTGACGCCGACCACCGTCGACACCGGGCCGGCCGGCCCGGTGGGCACCGCCGTCCTCGTCGACCTGGTCCTGCTCGGCCTGTTCGGCCTCCAGCACAGCATCATGGCCCGCCCGGCCTTCAAGCGCCGCTGGACCCGTATCGTCCCGCGGGCCGTGGAACGGTCGACGTTCGTGCTCCTGGCCAGCGTCATCCTGCTCGTCACGTTCGCCTTCTGGCGCCCCATCCAGGGTGTGGTTTGGGACGTCCGCGGAGCGCTCGGACGGGAGCTCCTCTGGGCCCTGTTCGCCGCCGGTTGGTCGATCGTCTTCCTGGGAACGTGGATGATCGACCACTTCGACCTGTTCGGGCTCCGGCAGGCCTGGACGTATTTCCGCGGCGGCGAGTATCGCCACCCCCACTTCCAGACCCGCGGCTTCTACCGCTACGTGCGGCACCCGCTCATGCTCGGCTTCATCATCGCCTTCTGGGCCACGCCGACCATGACGATGGGGCACCTGCTGTTCGCGGCCGTCAGCACCGCCTACATCCTCGTGGCGCTTCGGTTCGAGGAGCGGGACCTCCGGACGTACCACGGCGACGCCTACGAGGCGTATCGGCGCACGACGCCGAGCCTTATCCCGGGCCTGAAGGGACGCTCGGAGCCGGGCGTCCGCGCCATGGGGGAGTCCGCCGCCGACGGCGGCCGCGCCCCCAGCTAGTCTCCGGGACCGCGCTCCGTCTAGGTCGGGCAGCAGGGAGCGCGGTCCTCTCCACCCCTGGGCTCCGACCCGTCTTCCGGCACCGAGGCCCAGGCGGCCAGCCGCTCCACCAGGGCCGCCACGGCGTCGCGCCTCACCGTGTGGTAGACCCAGGTCCCTTCCTGCCGACTGGCGATGAGGCCCGCGTCACGAAGGATCTTGAGGTGATGGGAGATGGTCGGCTGGGAGAGGTCGAGCCGACCGGCGAACTCGCACACGCAGATCTCACCGCCGCGCTCGTGGATGAGCTCCACGATCTGCACGCGGGACGGGTGCGAGAGCGCCTTGAGCGTGGCCGCGAGCCTCGCCGCGTCGGCCTCCTCCGGGTGCGTCTCTCTCAGGGTACCCGTGCCCACTTCACGCCTCCCACCGAACGGTCCTCGGCCGACCTATCTTGACAATCATCAATATAGAGATGTATCTATAAAGTGCAACCGGGGAGACGCCCGAGTCATCGGCGAGCGCCTCCCGAAGGGCCCGGCAGAGACGAAACCGAACGGAGGATCTCGTGGGCGAGGACGTCAAGGAGGCGGTGCGGCGCAAGTACGCCGCCGCGGCGGTGCGGGTGGAGAGCCGGACCGGTGCAGAGACCGACGGGTGCGGATGCGGGTGCGAGTGCGGGCCCGAGGGAGGCGGCGACGCGATCACGCGTGACCTGTACGGGGCCCGCGACTCCGAGGGCCTCCCGGAGGACGCCCTGGCGGCCTCCCTCGGGTGCGGCAACCCGACGGCGCTCGCCGACCTCAATCCGGGCGAGGTGGTGCTCGATCTGGGCTCCGGCGGCGGCATCGACGTCCTCCTTTCGGCGCGGCGCGTGGCGCCCGGCGGCAAGGCCTACGGGCTCGACATGACGGACGAGATGCTGGAGCTGGCGCGACGGAATCAGCGCGACATGGACGTCGAGAACGCCGAGTTCCTCAAGGGCGAGATCGAGGCCGTGCCGCTCCCCGACGCGTCGGTGGACGTGGTCATATCGAACTGCGTCGTCAACCTGTCGGGCGACAAGGCGCGCACCCTCCGGGAGGCCTTTCGGGTCCTGCGACCGGGTGGTCGACTCGCGGTGTCCGACGTCGTGGTCCGCGGCGTCGTTCCCGAGGAGATTCGTCGCAACATGGAGCTGTGGGCCGGCTGCGTGGCCGGAGCCCTGGAGGAGCGTGAGTTCCGGGGCCTCCTGACCGAGGCGGGGTTCGTGGACGTGTCGATCGAGCCGACGCGCGTATACACGCTCGAGGAGGCACGGAGCTTCCTGGAGGATGCGGGACTCGACCCGGACCGGGTCGCGCCGCAGATCGAGGGTAAGTTCATGGCCGCCTTCGTCCGCGCCCGGAAGCCGGCCCGCCGTTGAGGTACGCGATCCTGTCCGACGTGCATGGGAATCTCCCCGCGCTGGAGGCCGTGCTCGAGGACATCGAGCGCCGCTCCGACGTCGACGCTACCTACCACCTGGGCGACCTGGTCGGATACGCTCCGTGGCCGAACGAGGTGGTCGAGCTCCTGTTCGCGCGGGGCATCGCGGGCGTGGCCGGCAACTACGATTCCACCACGGCCACCCGTTACGCCCACTGCGGGTGCCGCTCCGAGAGTCCGGAACAGGAAGCGCTCTCCCACCAGAGCTACGCCTGGACCCTGGACCACGTGAGCGAGGCGACCCGGCGGCGGCTGGCCGGCCTGCCCTTCCGGATCGACCTGCGGCCGGCCGGGGGTCACACGGCCGGCCGGAAGGCGGCGCTCGTCCACGGCGCCCCCACGCTCAACACCCTGTACTGGACCGAGGACCGCCCGGACGACTTCTGCCGGCAGATGGCGGCGCGCTCGGGTCTCGGGGAGGGGGACGCCATCCTGTTCGGCCACACCCACCTGCCCTGGAGTCGGGAGGTCGAAGGCATCCTGGTCGTCAACACGGGCTCGGTCGGGCGTCCGAAGGACGGGGATCCGCGGGCCTGCTACGTGCTCCTCGAGGCACCCGGCGACGCTTCCCCCGCGACATGGCGAGTGCAGCACGTGCGGGTCCCGTACGACGTGGAGAGAGCCGCGCGCGCCGTCCAGGCGAGCGAGCTGCCCGACGCCTTCGCCGCACAGCTGCGCGAGGGTCGGACGTGACCGCAGGGGGAACGGCCCGGCGCCTGTCGATCCTGGACCGCTACCTCACGGCCTGGATCTTCGCCGCCATGGCGGCCGGGATCGCGATCGGCTCCCTGTGGCCGGGGCTCGTGCGGAGCGTGACGCGGGCCACCCAGGTCGGCACCACGTCGCTGCCGATCGCGATCGGCCTCATCGTCATGATGTACCCGCCCCTGGCGAAGGTCCGCTACGAGGAGTTGGGGGACGTGTTCAGGGACCGGAAGGTCCTCGGCCTCTCCCTCGTGCAGAACTGGGTCGTGGGCCCCATCCTCATGACGGCCCTCGCACTCCTCTTCCTCCGGAACCACCCGGAGCTCATGGTCGGGCTCATCCTGATCGGCCTGGCCCGATGCATCGCCATGGTCATCGTGTGGAACGACCTCGCCGAGGGAGATCCCGAATACGCCGCCGGGCTGGTCGCGTTCAACTCCATCTTCCAGGTCCTGTTCTATTCGGTCTACGCCTACCTGTTCGTCACCCTCGTTCCGCGATGGCTCGGACTGGGTGGGGCGGCGGTCGACGTCACGATGGGACAGATCGCGCGCAGCGTGCTCGTCTACCTCGGAGTTCCGTTCGCGGCCGGGATGGTCACGCGTTTCGTCCTCCTCCGTTCCAGGGGCCGGACGTGGTACGAGGGTACGTTCGTCCCCAGGGTGTCGCCCCTGACGCTCGTCGCCCTTCTGTTCACGATCGTGGTCATGTTCTCGATCCAGGGGAAGGAGATCCTCGGCCGGCCGCTCGCGGTCCTGCTCGTCGCCGTTCCGCTGCTCATCTACTTCGTGGTCATGTTCGCCTTCACCTTCTTCACCAGCCGCGCGGCGGGGGCCGATTACTCCCGGACCACGACCCTGGCGTTCACGGCGGCGTCCAACAATTTCGAGCTGGCCATCGCCGTGGCCGTCGGGACCTTCGGGATCGGGCACGGAGCCGCCTTCGCCGCCGTCATCGGCCCGCTGGTGGAGGTGCCGGTATTGATCGGCCTCGTGAACGTGGCGCTTCGCTGGCGGCGGAGGTTCTTTCCGGGAGAGGCGAGGAGCCTCGGCGGGGTGTCGAACTGTGCCGCCCCGTCCGGCATCGCCACCCGGGCAAACCCGCCGGGATGAGCGCCGACCTCTCATCTTGCGCATAATCCCCGGGCTGGCTTACACTGGCGGCTGGAGAGGATGGCCGACGCGCCGGTTTTCGGGTGGCGCCGTGGGCACCTGGAGCGAATCCAAGGATGCGCTGCCGTCTCCACCCCTTCGGGCTCTCGCCCGCCCGACCCGCGCGGATTCCGACCACCGGAATTCGGTGCCGAAGCGATCAGCGTGAACCAACCTCTCGCCGACGACATCCAGCGCGCGCTCGCCGAACTCGCCGCCATCCCCTCCCGGGTGAGCGGAACGTCGGCTTCGCGCATGGTGCGACGATTTCGGGGTCAGACCGGCTGCTCCCGCGAGGATTACCGGGAGCTGTGGGCGTCGCCCGAGCGCTGGCTCGGACCCTTCGCCTCCCTCCCCGTGCCGCTCCGCGAGGCCCTCGCCGACGCCGCCGACCTCGAGCTGCGCGAGCGGAGCTTCACGGTCTCCGACGCCCTCCACCGGGCCGTGTACGGTCCCGCGTTCCGGATGGGTAGCGCGCTGGCCCGGATCGGACGGCGGCATCGGCTCACGGAAGGATGGCGGCGACGAGCGTGGCGGAGCGTGCACCTGTTCGGACGCTCCATCACCGCCGCCTCCCGCGCGGCGGGTCGCGCGTGGCTGGCCGTCCGTCGCCGCGCGCCCTTCGGCCGGACCTCGGTCTTTCACGCCCTGTGGCGCTGGGCGGGCGTCGACCCGGGCGCCGTGGCGGTCGGCTACCTGGAGGCCATGCCCTACGATCCGAGCGTGAGCCCCGTCCACCGTGCCACGCGCCGCGGCGTCGAGAGCTGCGCGCTCGTGGGCGTCGACTTCCTTCCCTCCGGCGGAGAGCTCGTGTATCTGGAGGCCAACTTCAACCCGGGCATGGGCCTGGACCGGATGTGGACCTACGACGGCGACGACCCCGTGGGCAGGCGACTCTGCCGATTCGCTCATGGGCGCGGCTTCCGGCGCATCGTCTACTTCCCGTCCAGCATGTGGCATTTCGAGCGGGAGATGGAGGAGGCCTGGCGCCGGCAGGCCGGGGCCCTGGGCCTGGAGCTCGAGATCCGCGACGATCCGGCCCTGCGCTCCCCGTGGCGGCGGCCGTGGGAGCCGCGCATGGACTTCGACGCCACGGGCACCTTGTACGTCAACTCGCGCCAGTTGGCGAGCCCGCTCTGCTACGTCATACGCCAGAAGGGGCTGCTCGACGTGGAGATCGAGCGGTACAACGCGTTCGCCCCCGAGCCCGACCGGATCCCGATGGCCCGACGGGTCCACGACGACGAGGATCTGGTGCCGCCCGAGCCGGGCTCCCGGTTCCCCAACCTCATCGTCAAGGACCCCCTCCGCGACATGGGTACGGGACTGGTCCTCTACAAGGTGGACCGGATCCCGGACGGACTCGAATCGCCGCCGCACCTGATGTTCGATTACATGCCCCCCGAACTGCAGGACGTGTCGGAGAAGGGCGAGCCCGGCGATTTCGGAGTCACGTACCGCGCCTACCTGCTCATCACGCCCGACGGACCCGTGTACCTGGGAGCGAAGGGCAACGTGGGTGACGTCCCGGTGCCGGCCGAGCTTCCGGCGGGCCGGATCGAGGACATTCGACCCTACGTGATCAACGGCATGGTGGCGGCGACGGTGCGGTCGGTCACGGCCCGGGAGGAAGAGGAGCTCGAGGGGGCCACGCTGAGGGTCGGGCGGGTGATCCACGACTTCCTACGCCGGAAGCACGCCCTCGAGACCACTCCGAACCCGGCGGCCTGACCGCCGACATCGCTCCCCCGAGCTCGAGGTGACCTCCATGGCGCTAGCCACCCCAGGCGTCCCGACCACGGCTCCAGGCGGAGAAGAGGTCGGTCTCCACCCGGCCGCAGCCTCCCTGGCCGAGCTGGCCGCGGCGCACCCGCCGCGGGTGAGCGGCCGCAGGGCCCGGCGCATGATCCGGGAGCTGCGCGGCCGAACGGGCTGGTCCCCGGAGGCCTACCGCGCCCTGTGGGCTCGACCCGGGACATCGTTCGGCCCGTTCGACGACCTGCCGCCGCACCTTCGCGCCGCCCTCGCCGACGCCGTGGCCCGGGAGATGGAGGAGCGCAGCTTCACTACCGGTGACCGCCTCCACCGCCGCGTCCACGGGCCCCTCTTCCGCCTGGGCAGCGAGATCGCTCACCGGGGACGGCGGCTCTCCTCGAGAGGCGCCCGCTGGCGCAGGGCCGGCAGGAACGTATACCTGTGCGGCCGCGGACTGTGCTGGGCCAGCGAACGGGCCGGCCGGGCCTGGCTGGACGCCAGCCGGTTCGTCGGTCCGTGGGAGACGTCGGGATTCCACGCCCTGTGGAAGTGGGCGGGCGTCGATCCCATGCGGCCGGCGATCGAGTACGTGCGGGGGGTCGCGTGCGACCCCCGTGTCAGCCCCGTGTACCGGGACCCGCGGCGGCGGGTGTCGAGCTGGATGATGGTGGGCCTGGACCTCCTTTTCTCCGACCGGGGCGTATACTACATCGAGGCCAACATCAACCCGGGCTTCATGCTCCGGCGCCGGGTGCTGTACCCCGAGGGCGATCCGCTGCTGGAGGTGCTCGTCGCCGGGGCCCGGCGGGAGGGTTGCGACCGCATCGTCATGTTCCCCTCCAGCATCGCCGCGGTCTCCCGCAAGGTCGAGCGCTGGTGGCGGGAGCGCACCGATGCGGCCGGCGTGGAGCTGGAGATTCGTGACGACCCGCGTGTGCGCTCGTCATGGCGCCGGGCCACCGACGCGATCATGCCGGCGGACACGGAGCGCACGCTATTCGTCAACGTCCGGACCCTGCCCCACCCCGTGAACGTCCTGCTAGAGGAGAAGGGGCGCTTCGAGGAGGAGATCGAGCGCCACAACGCCCGAGCGCCCGCCGCGGAGCGCATCCCGGTGCCGCGGCGCATCCGCTCCTCCGACGAGCTCCCGGCCCCCGATCCGGCCGGGCGCTTCCCCAACGTCGTGGTCAAGCACGCCTTCCTGAACGAGGCCCGCGACGTCCGCATGTACAGGACATCGACGCTGGACTCCTGGATGAGCCGGCCGCCCCACGTGGCCTTCGAGTTCGTGCCGGCGGCGCTCGAGCCGCTGTGTCGGGACGGCGTGTCCGGGGACTACGCCTCGAAGTACAGGGTCAACCTGTTCGTCACGCCCGACGGGCCGATCTGCGCCGGCGTCCTGAAGGCGACGGCCGCCACCCCCGTCACCGAGCGGCTCGACGAAGGCCTCGTGCGGAATCCGGCTCCCTACCTGGTCAACGGTCATACCGGAGCCGTCCACGAACTGGCCACCGCGGAGGAGCACGAGCGTATCGAACCCGCAGCGCTGAGGATCGGCTGGCTGATCCACGACTTCCTGTCCCGCCTGCACGGAGTGGACTGGCCATGACGCGCGGACCGGTCTCTCGCGGGGACCGCGGGGGCCACGTCCAGCCCGCTGCCACGCGATCCGACGACGGAGGCTCGCCCGCCGCGGTGAGAGCTGCACTTCAGCGCCTGGCGGAGACGCACCCTCTCCGCGTGACCGGGATCGAGGCCCGCCGCATGATCCGCACGCTCCGCAGGCAGACCGGCTGCTCCCGGCAGCGCTTCAGGGCACTGTGGCAGAAGCCGGACACGCACTTCGGGTCCTTCGACAAGCTCCCGGCCTCCCTCCGCGGCACGTTGAGCGATGCCGTCTCGGTCGAGATGCTGGAGCGCACCTTCACGCTCTCCGTTCGACTCGAGTCCCTGGTCCACGGGCCGGTGTTCCGGTGGGGCAGCGAGTTGGCCCGCGTCGCGAAAGGCGTTCGCCAGCGGGGTGGCTGGCACTGGCACGCGGGCCGGACGCTGTACGGAGTCTCCCGGCTGTTGACCGGTGGCTCCGAGGCCGTGGGCCGGGCCTGGCTGGCCGTCAGGCGCTACTCGCCGGGCGCCCGCACCTCGGGCTTTCACGCCCTGTTCCGCTGGGCCGGCGTCGATCCCCTCATCCTCGGGGCCGGCTACGTGGACGAGGTCCCGCACGATCCGCGCACCAGCCCCGTGTTCCGGATCCTGCGGCCCGCCGTCGAGAGCTGCGCTCTCGTGGGCGTGGATTTCCTCTCGTCCAGCGGGGAGCTCGCCTACCTCGAGGCCAACTTCTGCCCCGGCCTGTTCAGCAACCGGGTGCAGCTCTACCCGGCCGGAGACCCGCTCTGCGAGGGACTGTGCCGGTACGCGGTCGAGCACGACTACCGCCGCATCGTGCACTACCCGACGAGCATCTGGTTCTTCGAGGAGCCGCTCCGGGCCGCGTGGGAGGCGCAGGCCCGCGCCCGCGGCGTGGCGTACGAGGTTCGGGACGACCCCCACCACCGCTCTCCCTTCCGGCGCTCGTGGACGCCGCTCATGGAGCTCGACGCCGAGGGGACTCTGTACGTCAACTCGCGTTCCCTTCCGAGTCCCCTGCGATGGGTGATCAGCCAGAAGGGCCTCCTCGAGCCCGAGATCGCCCGCTACAACGAGGCCGTGCCCACGGAGGAACGGGTCAGGCTGGCCCGGATGATCCACACCGACGAGGACCTGCCACGCCGGCCGCTCGATTCACCCTTTCCGAACCTCATCGTCAAGCACTCCCTGCGGGACATGGCGACCGGGCACACGCTGTTCAGGACGGAGCGGATCCCCGAGGGCATCGAGTCGCCGCCCTACGTCATGTACGAGTACCTCCCCCCGGACACTGTGAGCCGCGTCGAGGACGGCGAACGGCGCGAGTACGCCTTCAACTACCGGGCCTACCTGCTCCTCACCGCCGAGGGCCCCATCGTCCTCGGCGCCAAGAAGGCCGTCGGGACGTGTCCGATTCCGGCCTCCCTTCCCGAGGGCCCGGTCGCCGACATCCGGCCGTACGTGATCAACACACTGCTCGCGGCCGAGGAAGCCGTGCCGACGGGCGCGGAGATGGCCGACGTCTCGGCCGCCACGATGCGCGTAGGCCGCATGCTGCACTCCTTCCTGCGCCGCAAGCACAGGCTCACGTTCGACTCGCCTCCCGGGCCCGCCTGAGCCCCGGGTCGGCGCCGCCGGGCTCCGGTCGACCCGGGTCGCCCCCTCCTCCCGAGTGGCACGCCGCGACCGGTGATCCCATCTTCGGCTCCGTCCGGCGTGTGTCACTCCCGCCTGTCGCGGGCTCGGGGCACCGACACCGCACTCGCTTCGCCCGGAAGGCACGACAGCTCACATGAGCCTCCTCCATGTCCTCATCCTCGGCGTGATCGAGGGTCTGACCGAGTTCATCCCGGTCTCCTCCACCGCCCAACTCCTGGTCGGACAGACGGCGCTCCACATCCCGCCAAGCGAGGCGATGACGGCCTTCCTCATCATCGTGCAGATCGGGCCGCTGGTCGCCCTGTTCGTCTACTTCTTCGACGACCTGTGGGCCATCCTGCGCGCCACGCTTGGCACGTTGGGCGAGGCCACCGACTTCGGCTCCCTGCCGGACGACGCCCGCATGGGCTGGTATATCCTCATCGCCAGCGTCCCGGCCCTCGGCGTCGGCATCCTGCTCCGCCACTCGGTGGAGGCGCTGTTCCGGGCGCCCCTGGTCGAGGCGGCGATCCGGATGCTCATGGCGGCGCTGCTCATGACGCTGGCCGAGATCCTGGGCAAGCGCTCGCGGGACCTCGCGACGATGAACCGGATCGACGCGCTGGTGGTCGGGCTGTTCCAGGTCCTGGCCGTGTTCCCCGGCGCCTCGCGGTCGGGATCGACGATTTCGGGGGGGATGCTCCGAGACTTCGACCGCCCGGCCGCCGCCAGGTTCGCCTTCCTACTGACGGCGCCCGTGATGCTCGCGGCGGCCGGCTACGAGACGTACAAGCTGTTCGGGATGCCGGGGCTGGGTCATCTGCTGCCCACGTTCGCCGTGGGCTTCGTGGCCGCGGCGATCGTGGGCTGGCTGTCGATCAAGTGGCTGCTGGCCTACCTCAACAGGCACTCGCTGTACGTGTTCGCCGCCTATTGCGTGCTGGCCTCGATCGGCTGCCTCGGGGCGCACTTCCTCCGGTAGGCCGACTCTCCGCCGGGCCGACCTTGCGCTAAGCCGACTCTCGGCGGGACACCATGCACCCGGCTTCCCGCCGCGGCTCGGGGACCCGCTACTGGCAGGTCACGCCGAAGTCCACGGAGGCCGTGTCGCCGACGACCACGGTGGCGTCCATCGGGTTGGCGCCGTCCACGGCGCAATTCGCGGCCACGTCCTTGAGCTGCGGCTGATACTGGCCGCCTGTGAGGTCTGCGAGGAGCACCTCGTTGTTGGCCGTAATCGTGAGCGAACGGTTGCTCGGTCCGAACAGATCCAGCTCGTAGCCATCCGGGTCGATGTTCGCGCCGGTCGTCGTCACGGTGGTCCGAATCGAGCCCCTGGCCGGCGGAGCCGTGCTGCTCCCGCTGCATCCGATCAGGAGGACGGTCACGATGGCCGCCCACGCGGTCCCGGAGGGACACCACGTCGGAGCGATCATGGTTCGGAAAGACATGTCGGCGCTCCTTCGCCGAGGGGACGCGGCGCGCGCACGCGCACGATCGGCGCGGCGGGGGTAGAACCTCCCCGCGGTTACGACCTTCGTCGCCGGTCACATGGAAGCCAACCTGCCCGGGACGCGGTCGGTTTCGACTCCAGCCCATGCGCTGCGGGACGGCGTCCCCGTGACGACTTCGCACGAGGTGATCTGAGGCGGCGGGTGCCTGCCTGAGCGCGCGCGGCGCGCGAGGACGGCTGTTTCGATCGAGAGGCGCCGGCCGATCCGGCGCGGACCCGAGCGCCGCCCGGTCAGGTCGCCGGCCGGAACTCCGGCGCGTTCTCCTCGAAGCTCCAGATGAAGGGCGGGGCCACCCCGCAGGCCCGCGCGTACGCGTAGAGCTGCCCGCGGTGGTGGAGGAACTCGTCGCTCTGGATGTGGAAGCCCACCCAGCCCGGGAAGGTCATGTCCCAGGGCGTCGCCACCATGGCCTGGAGATCCGCGTCGCCGATCCGGTCGACGGCCTGCTGTGCCCTGCCCCAGCACTCCCGGGCGAAGCGGAGGACGTCCTCCGTGCTCGTGAGGCCGGCCGCCACGCCCGCCTCGGCGTCCTCCTCCGCGGTGATCTCTCCCTTCGCGATCCCCTCGGCGATGTCTCGCACGACCGTGCCGGACACGTGCGCCACCAGCTCGGCCGGGGTCCGCATGTCGGGGATGGGGTGGGCGTGCAGGCGATCCTCGGGGATCACCGCCAGGAGACGCAGGTACACGCCGTACTTCTGGCGCATCTGGTCCCACATCTGGTCCAGCGCTTCCTTGTTCACGTCACGGCTCTTCCTGTTCGGGTGGACCTCCGTATCCGAGCCGAAGCTACGGGCCCCGGCCGGGGCCGGACAGCGCCGTCTCCTTCCGAACCTCGGACAGGGCGACCGGCGGGTCGTGGAGCGCCGTGACGGTGTCCACCGCCCAGCCGCGACCTCGAACCTCGTCCACCAGGGCCGTCCACGCCCCGAGCCAGAATTCCGGCTCGAATCGCCGGGGGATGAGAAGGTCGCTGCCATACAGGAGCCGGTGCCCGGGGAGGTAGACCACCATGAGCCGCCCCCCCTCTCCGCTCGGATCGACGACGGTCGCCAGGACGAGCCGATTCGCCCCGCTCCCGATCACCGCGGTGTCGCGGACCACGCGCAGCTCCGGAGAGCGGGGAGTTCGCTGCAGGGCGTCGGGCTCCAGGCGGTGCGGGGCCGAGACCAGGCGGCGCACGAGAGCCGCGCCCCTGGCGGGCGCGTAGATCGGGACCCCGCGGGCCACGTACTCGCGAACCCCGGCGTCGTGGGGCCACGCGTCGGTGGTCGAGACGAGCGCCTTCACAGGCAGGCCCGGCCAGCGGCGGGCGATCTCCTGGAGCACCAGGCGGCTGTAGGCCCCGGAGTGGGGCGCCTCCAGGACGACCACCCCGTCCTGCTGGCGGACCAGCTCCACGTTGTAGGCTCCCGGCACCAGCACCACCCCGGGGGCGAGCTCGACGGGGCCGGCGCCCCGCCCGTTCCCGAGACGTACCGGCCCGGGCGGCCCCGCGCCGGGCGGCGCCGCGAAGGAGTCGGGCGATGCCTGGGCCTCCCGCACGCTCAGGATCGAGATTCGGCGGTAGGGCGTGCCGTCCCGCTCGACCGTGATCGTGCGCGGATACCGGAAGCCGGCCCGCTCCAGCGCCCACGAGGCGAACAGGGTGCGGGAGCGCACGTCACCCCACGGGGCCCACACGTTCAGGTCCCGCGGATAGGTGCGCACGGTGCTCCAGCCACGGGGAAGGCCCGAGGCCGGGTCCAGGTAGAGGCGAACGGACGGCGTGCCGAAACGCACGACACGAACCGTCCCACCCGGCATGATCGTGTCGGGCGCCAGCGCGAGGTCGGGGGCGTCGAGCGCCAGGAGGAGCAGCCGCTCGGGAGCGTACGCCACGGCCTCGGCCGCCTCGAACGGGCTCGTCGTCGTGTCGATGACCTGCGTCACCGGGATCGGGTCGGACCGCATGACCATTCGGAACTTCGCGTGCCGGCGGGCTCGCGCCGCGCGCACGTCCCTGAGCTCGTCGAAGGTGGCGTGCAGGAGGCGCGGGGGCTCGGAGTCCGGCGATACTCCGACCATGGCCGTGACCTCGACACCCCTCAGCCTCAGGAAGTGGAGGCTGCGCAGGACCGTCTCGCCACCCATCGCGTCTACGGCGTGCCGCACGAGGCTCCGGGCCGCCGGCTCGGACGTCGCGCTACCCTCCGCAGCTCCGCCGCCTCGCGCCGCGGGCCGACCGGCCCGACAGGCCACGAGCAAGCCCGCTCCCAGTAGCGCGGTGGCGCGCGCGGCGGCATATGCCGCCGCGCCAAGCCGACGTCCGCTCCCAAACGGCCGATCGGTGATCGGCTGGCGAAGAAACTGTGATCCGGTCGTCCCGTCGTCTGGCATGGTGTTCCCGGTGAGGTGAACGCTCTGGCCGCGCTTTCGGCGCGGGCGCCGTCTCTTCCACAACGGGTCGACGGCGTTGGAGTTTCATCGTCTGACGCGGGCGATCGCCGGGGACGAGCTTCCCGCGTGTCGTCGTCACCCGCGTCCAGAGAATCTGCCGGCTCTTCCCTCGAGGAACCGGGGGTACGAAAGGCCGGGACCCGCATGCGGCGGCGCATCCAGGCGGCGGAGCATGCCCGTGGAGCGACGGATAGACCACGACCGTAGTGGAAGACCTGGATCGTCTACGATCGTAGCCGCCGGGCCCCCGGCGTCCGCTTGACGCCGCGCCACACTCCGGCCGACTTCGGCCGAGCGGCAGCGGGGCACGTCTGGCCCCGGACGCTCCGAGGCCCCACACTGCACCGTCCCGATCCCGTGAACCGTCGGCCCGACTCGCCGGCACGTCAGGAGGCGTCTTCCGTGCGCAAGCCTTCCTTCCGTTTCGCTCCCGCTCTCGCGGCCATCGCGGCTTCCCTGCCGGTGGCGGCCGTCGCGACCGTGCCGTCCCTCGCGCTGTTCACGCGCCCCGCCGCCGCGCAGGCGGCCGCGCGCTCGGCGGACCCGGACACGGTCCTCTACGCCGACATGCAGTGGCGAGAGATCGGGCCGACGCGGGCCGGGCGGACGCGCGCCCTGGACGGGGTGCCGGGCCATCCGGACATCCTGTACGTAGGCTACGACAACGGCGGCGTGTGGCGCTCCACGGACTACGGCTCCAACTGGGTGCCGCTGTTCGACCACGAGCCGGTGAGCTCGATCGGGGCCATCGCGGTGGCCCCCTCGAACCCCAGCATCATCTACGTGGGGACCGGGGCCGGCATCATACGCCCCGACCTCTCCACCGGGGACGGGGTCTACAAGTCCACCGACGCCGGGAAGACGTGGACGCATCTGGGGCTTCGCGACAGCCAGATGATCGCGGACATCGTCGTCGATCCGACGAACCCCGACCGGCTGTTCGTGGCCGTCCTCGGTCACCCCTACGGCCCCAACGAGCAGCGCGGCATCTTCCGCTCCACCGACGGCGGAAAGACGTTCCAGAAGGTGCTGTACCGGGACGAGTACACGAGCGGCAACGACGTGATGCTCGACCCGTCCAACCCGCAGGTCGTGTACGCCACCCTGTGGCAGCAGCAGCAGAGCTTCCGGGAGAGCTACGAGTTCGGTGGCTCCGGGAACGGGGTGTTCAAGTCCACCGACGGCGGCACCACGTGGCACCCGCTCACCAGCGGCCTCCCGAGCGTGATCGAGGCCAACCTGGCCGCGGCGCCCAGCGATCCGGACGTCCTCTACGCCATGGTGGCGGGAACGCCCGAGGCGGGGCACGGCGAGGGCCCGGGCCGGGACGGCGGGACGACGGGGATCGTGGGCTTCTACAAGTCCACCGACGCCGGCGAGCACTGGACGGCCGTCGACGTGCCGGAGGGTCCGGTCGGCGCGGCCACACCCCACGTCGACGCCCGCCCCCTGCGCCGCATCGGCGGCGGTGACCTCCCGACCATCACGGTCGATCCCGAGGACCCGAACGTCGTGTACAGCGCCAGCGTGGTCATGTGGCGGAGCGAGGACGGGGGCGTCCACTGGTCGGCCGTGCGGGGCGCATACGGCGGGGACGACTACCAGAGGATCTGGATCGACCCGCACGACCGGAACACGATCCTCGCGGTCTCGGACCAGGGCGCGGTGGTCTCCACCAACCGTGGCGAGTCCTGGAGCAACTGGTACAACCAGCCCACGGCGGCCATGTACCACGTGACCGCGGACGACGCCTTCCCCTACCGGCTGTGCGGCGGCCAGCAGGACTCGGGCTCGGCGTGCGTGAAGAGCCGCGGGAACGACGGCGAGATCACCTTCCACGACTGGCATCCGGTCAACATCCAGGAGTACGGGATCGCCGCCCCCGACCCACGCGACCCGGACATGGTGTACGGGAGCTCCCGCACCAACGTGTCGCTATACGACCGGCGGACCGGGCAGACGACCGACGTCGGGCCCGACATGGGTCCGCGCGGCGGGCCCTACAACCGGGACGTGCGCACCATGCCGCTGCAGTGGTCGCCGGTCGACCCGGATCTCCTGTTCTACACCTCCAACGTGGTGTGGAAGACGACCGACCGAGGGCACTCGTGGACACGGATCAGCCCCGACCTCGCCCGGAAGACCTGGAAGGTCCCGGCCAGCGCCGGAAAATACGCATCGAGCGTAAAGCCGGGTCCGGAAGGGACGATCACGGCGCTGTCGCCGTCGCCCCTGGACGTGAACGTGCTGTGGGCCGGCACCGATGACGGGGCCATCCAGGTCACCATGGACGGCGGCGCCCACTGGAAGGACGTCACCCCGCCGCAGATCCAGCCGTGGACGCGGATCTTCAACATCGAGGCGGGCCACTTCGACACGCTGACCGCCTACGCCGCCGTCAACACGATGCGGATCGATGACATGAACCCGCACTTCTGGCGCACGCACGACGGCGGCAAGACGTGGACGGAGATCGACGGCGGCCTCGCGCCGGGCGCCGTCGCCAACTCGATCCGGGAGGATCCGCGCCGGAAGGGCCTCCTGTACGCGGCCACCGAGACCCAGGTGTGGGTGTCGTTCGACGACGGGGATCAGTGGCACTCGCTGCGCCAGAACATGCCGGCTGTCTCCGTGCGCGACATCCAGGTCAAGGACGACTCGACCTGCCTGTGCTCGGACCTGGTGGCCGGCACGCACGGACGCGGCTTCTGGGTCCTGGACGACGTGACGCCGCTGCGGCAGGTGGCCGAGGCGAAGGCGGCCGCGGACGCCTACCTGTTCCGTCCCGAGACGGCGGTCCGCGTCCGGTTCGGGATGAACGATCCGACGGAGTGGCCGCCGGAGCTGCCCGCCGGACAGAACCCGCCCCCGGGCGGCCTCATCGACTACTGGCTGCCGAAGGAGGCCACGGGACCGGTGAAGCTGGAGGTCCTGGACGCCGCCGGAGACGTCATCCGCTCCTACTCGAGCGACGACCCGGTGATCTCCCCCGACCCCGCGCTGCATCCCGAGGCCTACGACGAGGTCTGTCAGAAGGACCCGACGGCGCCGAACTGCAACGTGCCGCTGTACTGGCCGGCCCCCCAGATGGTGCTGTCCACGAAGGAAGGCATGCACCGTTTCTCGTGGGACCTCCACTACCAGCCGATCGGGCCCGAGCCGCGGGAAGCCTCGGGCCAGGGCGCCGTGCCGCACCACACCTATCCGACCGTGAACGCCCCGTGGGCGCCGCCGGGCCGCTACACGGTGCGCCTCACCGTGGACGGCCACAGCTACACGCAGCCGCTCACGTTGCGGCTGGACCCGCGGGTGAAGATCTCGCCGGCCGAGCTCGAGCAGGTCGCGAGGCTGTCGCGCGAGATGTACGATGACGCCGTGGCCGCCCACGCCGCCTACCAGGAGGCGCGGAAGCTCCTGGCGAGCGTGAAGGGGCGGAGCGGGTCGGCGGCGGCCTCGCTGGCGAAGGAGCTCGAGACCCTGGCGCCCGCGCCCCAGGAGGGCCGCTCCCGCTTCTTCTTCCGGCGTGGTCCGGCCGGACCGCCGACCCTGAACGGGACCCGGGACGACCTGATCCGTGCGGCCATGTCGATGCAGCGGGCGGAGACCCCGGCCACGGCGGCCGAGGTGGCCGCCTGCGACTCCGCCCGCGCGCAGTTCGGCCAGATCATGGCGCGCTGGAAGGCGCTGCAGGGCCGGGCCGGGGGGAGCTGAGGCGCGTCGCGGCCGGCGTGCACCAGGCGTGTAGGCGGCTTCGCGTCCGACCCGGACCTCGGGGGAACCAACCTGCCACGCCGCGCGTTGGCCAGCCGATGCGGCCGTGTTCGACCCCGACGTCCGGATGGAATCAACCTGCCGCCGCGAGGTGAGAGGGCATGGACAACGCACTCTGGCTCCGACGAGCGCTGTGGATCACGCTGCTGGGCAGTCTGCTCCAGGTGGCCATGGTCGTGACCGGCCACTACATGCCGGCGGTGGCGGCCCGCTTCGGTCTTCTCGGAACGCTGATCTCCCTGGTCGCCGGAGTCGTGTTCGCACGCAGTCTGACGAGAGGGGTCGGCCGCGGCATCGGCTTCCTGGGCGGCGTCCTCGCCGGCGGTGTCTGCGCGCTCGTGGGCATCGCCGTCTCCTTCGGGCTCGGTGACGTCTCAGCCGTGATCCTCCTGTTCGGGACCCTGGCCTCGGCGGTCGCGGGGGGCGTGGGCGGCGCGCTGGCCGTGCGGAGGGCATGAGGCGCATCCGCCCGCGGCGCGCCGGGGGGCTTCCGCCTTCGAAGCCTCCCGATGAGGTCGAGCAGGGATCCTGCGCGCTGGCCGCGGCGGCACGGACGGTTCCCCTCGCATGAACATGCGATTGCGGACCGGCCCGCCGCCCACCCAGTGTCTTTCGATACCACCCCACGAGCCCACGCAGTCTCGGAGAACGTACAGGTCCGACGGCGGGTGAGGTAGCCGGCCGCCCCGCCGCAGCCCACTCTCGGCGCAGTTAGGAGCGGACGTCATGTCACCAGCAGCCACCATGGAGAGCCTCCGCAAGCGGGTCCGGGGCCCCATCATCACCGCCGACGACGAGGGCTACGACCAGGCCCGGGCGGTCTACAACGCCATGCACGACCGGCACCCGCGCGTCATCGTCCAGGCCCTGGACGAGGCCGACGTCATGGCGTCCGTGAACTTCGCCCGCGAGGCCGGTCTGGAGCTCGCGGTGCGCGGCGGCGGACACAGCGCCCCGGGGTACGGGACCTGTGACGACGGCGTGGTCCTGGACCTCCGGGCCATCCGGAACGTCCGCGTCGACCCGCAGGCCCGGACGGCCCGCGTGGGCGGCGGCGCCAAGCTCGGGGAGCTCGACCACGCCACCCACGCCTACGGCCTGGCCGTCCCGGCGGGCTTCGTGTCCACGACGGGCGTGGGCGGGCTGACCCTCGGCGGCGGAATCGGCTACCTCAACCGGCGCTTCGGCCTCACCTGCGACTCCCTCCTCTCGGCCGACGTCATCACGGCGCAAGGACGGCGGGTGACGGCCAGCCGAGACGAAAACGCCGACCTGTTCTGGGCTCTGCGCGGAGGCGGGGGAAACTTCGGCGTGGTGACGTCCTTCGACTTCGAGCTGCAGCCCGTGAAGGACATCGTCGGCGGGCCGATCGTATTCGAGCTCGACGCCGCCGCCGATGTGCTGCGCACGTGGCGCGACTACCTGCGGGAGGCCCCCCGGGAGCTGGGCGCGTTCTTCGGCTTCCACCGGGCGCCGCCCCTGCCCTTCATCCCGGAGGAGCGCCAAGGCGACAACGTGTGCCTGCTGGTCACCTGCTGGAGCGGCGACCCGGACGAGGCACAGGCGGTGCTCGAACCGCTGCAGACGGCGGGTCCCGTGATCGGGCAGCACGTCGGTCCGATGCCCTACCCGGCCCTCCAGGGCGCCTTCGACGCGCTCCTGCCCCCCGGTTGCTACTCCTACTGGAAGTCGGACTTCGCGCTCGATGTCGCCGATGACGCCGTTCCGGCGCACCTTGAGCATGGCGCCCTGGTGCCCAACGTCCAATCGGCCGCGCACATCTATCCGCTCGGAGGGGCCGTGCGGGACGTGGGGCCCGAGGAGACCGCATTCGGATCGCGGGACGCCGAGTTCGCCATCAACATCGTGGGCTTCTGGACGGATCCGGCCGACACGGAGACGTTCCGGTCGTGGGTCCGCGGCTATTACGACGCCGTACACCCGTTCGCCGGCTTCGAGGGCGGCTATACCAACTTCATGGACGTCGAGGACCAGGCGCGGGTCCGGGAGAACTACGGCGGGACCTACGACCGGCTGGCACGGGTCAAAGCCGAGTGGGACCCCGACAACCTCTTCCACCTGAACCAGAACATCGCGCCGGCGAGGTAAACGGACGCGGGTTGGATGCGGAGGTCCTGCTCGGGCGAGGGCCCCCGCCGCGACGGGAGCCGGCCGGGGCTCCGGTTGACGAATTCGCCGATTCGATCCAGCTTTGCTGAATGGTCGACCCTTCCCGGCCCGTGAATTCTTCTAGCTCCTTCCTCGAGGAGCTGAAGCGCCGCCATGTGGTCAGGGTCGCCCTCGCCTACGGAGCGGCGGCCTGGCTCGTCCTGCAGATGGCCGGTCTCGTCCTGCCCGCCCTCGGATCCCCGCTTTGGGTGTTCAGGGTCCTCCTGGGGGTCGTCGCGCTCCTGTTCCCGATCGCCCTCGTGCTGGCGTGGGCGTTCGAGGTGACGCCCGAAGGCGTCCGCCGCACCGAGCCGGCCGACTCGCCGATCGCCCGGCCGATCGCCCAGGGACGCCGGGTCGGGGGCACCCTCAACACGCTCACGATCGCCGTCCTGGCGGGCGCGGTCGCCGTCCTCGCGTGGCGTCAGTTCGGTCCGTCGCGCGCCACGTCCGGACGCGGGACGAGCGCGGCGTCCGACCGCTCGATCGCGGTGCTGCCCTTCGTCAACGCGAGCGACGACTCGACCAACCAGTACTTCTCCGACGGCCTGTCGGAGGACCTCATCATCGCCCTGAGCCAGCTGCCCGGGCTCAGGGTCATAGGTCGAGAGTCCTCGTTCCAGTTCCGAGGGAAGGACCTGGACAGCAAGATGATCGGACAGAAGCTCGGCGTGACGCACCTCCTCGAGGGCAGCGTCAGCCGTGAGGACGACGAGGTGCGCATCCGGGCCGAGCTCGTGGACGCCGCGGACGGCAGCATGCTGTGGTCGGTTCGCTACGACCGGCCCTACAGGAAGCTGTTCGCGCTGCAGGACGACCTCACGAAGGCGGTGGCGACCGCGCTGGAAGCGAGGCTGCTCGGCCCCGGTCGACCGGGCGCTCCTGCCCAGAGCGACCGACCTCCGGGAGGGAGCGTCCCGGCCTACAACGTCTTCCTCGAGGGCAATTTCTACTTCCGGCGCTTCACGGAGCCCGACCTCCGCACGGCCATCGATTACTATCGGCAGGCGATCCGGCTGGATGCCCAATACGCGGCGGCCTACGCGGCGCTCTCCCACGCCTGGACCGACGTGGGCAGGGGATCGCCGGCCGGCCCGGAGCGGCGCCAGGCCTACGACAGCGCGCGAGCGGCGGCCGATGCGGCGCTGTCGCTGGATCCCGACCTGGCCGATGGCCACCTCTCCAGGGGCATCCTCTTGCAGAGCCAGCTCGATTGGCGCGACTCCGAGGCGGAATACCGCCGGGCGCTGGAGCTGGCGCCGAGCAGCGGTCCGGCGCAACGCTACCTCGCTTCCGCGCTGGCGACCCTGGGCCAGCTCGACGAGGCGGTCCGACTCTTCCGCCAGGCCCTCCAGGCCGATCCACTGGATGCGTTCGCGTACTCGGATCTGGCCTGGGATCTCGCCGGTCTGGGGCGCTACGAGGAGGGGGCGGCGGCGGCCCGCCGCGTCATCGCCCTCCAGCCCACCAGTCCAGGCCGCCACGCCGCCCTCGCGTGGAACGAGGTCCTAAGGGGCGACACGGCGGCCGCGCTCCGTGCCGCACTGGCGGAGCCGTCGCCCGGGGCTCGGCGCGCGGCCCTCGCCCTGGCCTACACGGCGCTCGGCGACAGGGCCCGCGCCGACCCGGCGCTGGACACCCTCGTCTCGATCGACGGGAACGTGAACGCCTTCGGGATTGCCGAAATCTATGCCCTGCGTCGGGAGCCCGACCCGGCCTTCGCGTGGCTGGACCGTGCCTGGCGGCAGCACGACCCGGGGATCAGCGGGTTCCTCGCCGATCCCTTCCTCCTTCGCTACCGGGACGACCCTCGCTACGCCGCCTTTTGCCGGAAGGCCGGGCTGCCGCCGCCGGGGGAAGCCGGAGCCGGCGCGGGGATGAAGGCCCGATCCGCGGCTTGATGAGCCTCGACCCGCCGACGTAGACTCCAGCAGCAAGACGGCGATGGAATTCGCCGAGTCCCGGGAGTCTTACTACAGGGTGGAGGGCGTGAGCCAGTATCGGATGCTCGACGCGCCGCGCTTCTGGCTCCCGCAGCCGATGTTCCGCGGGTGGCTGGCCGGGCGAGCCGACGATCTCGCGACAGAGGATGTCGAGAGCAACGCGGGCCACCTCACCTCTGCCCGGAGGCCGGTGACCTTGCGCGCATCCGGTCGAAGGCCCAAGTAGGTGAACCGGTCGTGTCGCACGATCCGCGGACCGACGCACACCGTCCCGAGGTTCCGTCGATGGCCCTAGCCGAAGCTCCGGAAGCTCGACACGCAGCCGGCCCCGACCCGGAGCTCCCCGCGCCCGCACGGGTCGTGGCCGAGCTGGCCGAGGCGTTCCCTTCCCGCGTGAGCGGCGCCGAAGTCCGCCGGATGATCCGCTGGCTGCGCCGCCGTGCCGCATGGACGCCGGAGGTGTACCGCCGCCTTTGGGAGGACCCGGAGGCGTCGTTCGGGCCGTTCGGGGAGCTTCCGCGACGCCTGCGGGAAGCCCTCGCCGACGCGGTCAGCTGGGAGATGCGCGAGAGGAGCTTCACGGCCGGTCACCGGCTGCACCGCCGCGTGTACGGCCCTGCCTTCCGACTTGGTAGCGAGATCTCTCTGCGGGGCCGGAGGGTGAGCGGACGTGGGCGACGCTGGCGCCGGCTCGGACGCTGGATCTACCTGTGCGGTCGGGGCCTGTGCGCGGCGAGCGAGCGAGCCGGCCGTGGCTGGCTGACGGTCTCGCGTTACGCGGGCCCCTGGCTCCGATCGGGCTTCCACGCGCTCTGGAAGTGGGCCGGGATCGATCCCATGCACGCCGCCGTCGAATACGTCCGGGGCGTGCCCTGTGACCCCCGCATCAGTCCCGTCTACCGGGATCCGGCCCGCAAGGTGTGCAGCTGGATGATGGTGGGGTTCGACCTCCTCCCGTCCGACGGCTACTTCTACTACATCGAGGCCAACATCAACCCCGGCTTCTTCTCGCACGGACGCGAGCGCCATCACGCGGAGGGTGACCCTCTCCTCGAGGCGATGATCCAGGGGGCCCGGCGAGAGGGGTGCGACCGGATCGTCCTGTACCCGTCCAGCGTCGCGGGGCCGTCGAGTCGCCTGGAAGCGTGGTGGCAGGCCCAGGCCTCGGCGGCCGGCCTCGAGCTCGAGATCCGCGACGACCCGCGCGTGCGGTCCCGGTGCCGGCGCGAGACGGAGCCGATCATGGCTCCGGACGCGGAGCGCACTCTGTTCGTCAACATCCGGACGCTGCCGCACCCGGTGGACGTTCTCCTGGAGGAGAAGGGCCTGTTCGAGGCCGAGATCGAGCGCCACAACGCCCGTGCCGCGGAGGAGGATCGCATCCCGGTGCCGCGCCGCATCCATTCGTCGGATGAGGTTCCCGACGCGCACCCGGGCGGCCGCTTCCCCAACGTCGTGGTCAAGCACGCCTTGCTGAACGAGGCCCGGGATGTCCGCATGTACAGGACGTCCCGGCTGGATCCGAGCCTCCTCGAACCGCCCTACGTGGCCTATGAGTTCGTGGCCCCGGAGCTGGAGGCCCTGGAGGAGAACGGCGTGGAGCGAGAGTACGCGGTCAAGTACCGTCTCAACACCTTCATCACCCCGGACGGCCCCCTGTGCACGTACGCCTCCAAGGGCATTGGCGGGGCCCCGGTCCCGGAGGCGCTCGCGGAGGGTCCGGTCGCCGACCCGAGGCCCTACGTGGTGAACAACCACATGGGAGGCCGGCACTCCAGGGCGACCGAGTCGGAAGCCGAAAGCGCCATGGCTGCGGCGCTCCGGGTCGGCTGGCTCGCCCACGACTTCCTCCGGCGCCTGCACGGGCCGGAGTGGCCCCGGGTGGAGGGCCCGGTCGAACCCTGAGCCGGGCGGGCGGCCCGTCGGCCGGGAGCCCGGTCTGATGGCTCGGTACCGCCTTCGTCAGCTCCCCACGCCGGCCGGCTGGCGAGCCCGTTCGTTCGCGTAGGCCGCGATAGCCCGGAACTGGCCCTCTCCGTCCAGTCCGGCCTCGTGGATCACCTCCGGTCCGGGCCCGCTGCCGAGGAAGTGCCCGGCCCGGAAGGGGTGGAGCGTGTGCCGGCGGCCCATCCCCGAAGCGACCCAGCGGTACATCGTCGGGAGCGTAAAGCCCGTGATCCCCATGGCCTCCGAGGCCCGCGCCTCGGAGAAGATGGCGTCCCGCTCCTCGGCGGTGAGACGATCGAAGAGCTCGACGCTGGACACGTGATACACGTCCACGTCGATGCCCTCCGCCTCGAGGAGCGGCAGGGTCTCCCGCACGAAGGCGTAGGTCACGCCCGATCCCTGCAGGATCACGGTCCCGTCGGGCTCGCCCCGGGCGGCCCGGAGGCGGTACAGGCCGTGGACCGCGGCGGAGGTAGGGGCCAACCCGAGCGCCTCACGATCCAGGATGGGCTCGGCGGGCCGGGTGACGAAGGGCGCCAGCACCGCGGGCCGGGCGGAGAGCCCTGCCGCCACCAGCGTCCAGATCTCGCCGGGCTCCCACGGTGTGAGGGTGATCATGGTGCCCGGCGGGAAGTTCTCCTGCAGGAGCTGCAGCGCCTGCGGGTCGGCGTGGGTCGGGCCATCCTCCCCCGTCTTCAGCCCGGCATGGCCGCACACCAGGAAGAAGGGCCGATACGGGCCCCCATCGACCGACGCCCGTGCCTGCTGGCCTATGGCGTGGAGCCTCGAAGCGATGTGACCCAGGGGAGCGATGAAGGCCCCGTAGGACGCGCCCGCCCCGACGTGCCCGCCGAAGCTCGCGATCCCCGAGAGTACGCCGCTCAGGGCGTCCTCGGCGATGCCGCCCACCGACAGGAGGCGCGAGCCGGGATTCGTACGACGGTTGTAGTAGCCACCCGGGAACCCCTCGGCGCCCGCGGACACGGCGGTGGAGTCCAGGAGGTCGGCCGCCCCGATGAGGAGCGCTCCCCGGCTGACCCGATTCAGGTGCCCGAGGACCCGACCGAGCTGCTTGCGCAGCGGGAAGACCGTCCCCGGCTCGAGGGCGATGTCCTCCGGCCGGGGCGCACCGGCACCCTCGGCTCCGGCGGCCGCCGCCAGGAAGATCTCCTCGACGTCGGGACCATGCTCGCGCGGGGCTCGATCCCGGGCATCCAGGCGCCGGCGGGACTCCCGGAGGGCCTCGGCCAGGAAGTTCGTCAGCTCCGGATTCTCCGACAGGGTGCGGCGCACGTGCTGGAGCGCGATCCAGTAGCACCGTTCCATCTGGGCCGCGTCGCCCCCCAGATGACAGACGCTCTCCCCGGGCTCGCAGCGGGGCACGCCCAAAGGCACGTCCATCGGACCGCTCAGCGTCGTCGGGGCCGCCACCGGAGCCGCATCGAGGAGAGGCGAGAGGGCCTCGTAGAAGGATCCGGAGCACAGCTTGTGACCGGCGCCGTGGGATTTCCGACCCTCGATCCCGTAGCGCCAGCCCTTGGTTGTCCGGTACACGATCGCCGTGGGCTGCCCGTTCTCCAGCTCGAGCGCGAGGCCCTGGGCGGCCCGAATCTGGGCCAGGTCGGTCCCCTCCGGGACCTCGATGACGTTCCAGTCGTGCAGGTAGAAGAGCTCGGCGGGAGTCCACTGGACGTAGTCGCCGGGCTGGCCGTCCTCCCGGCACACGCGGTCCGAGTCGATGGAGGACTGGTTCCAGTCCAGGTGGACGACGACGTTGTCCAGCGACGCGGTGCCCGCGAAGGCCAGGGCCTCGGACACCCGCCCCGGGGTCAACCCGCCCTCTCCCTCCACGATGTGCACGCGGGGAGCGTCCCGTCCGTAGCGGTCGGCGGCCGCCAGCGCGAGCCCGAGCGAGCTCGCCATGCCCACGCCCGACGCGCCCGTGGCCAGAGGCACGAACGGGGTCGCGGGCGTCGGGTGGCCGTCGAGCGGTTTCGCTCCTAGCTCCACGAACAGCGGGGTCCGGTTGGAGGGATTCCTGCGGAAGCCGAGCAGGTCCTCCAGGCGGAGCCGGAGACCGACGTCGTCCGGGAGGAGCTCGGGCGCGGCGTGGCGAGCCACCTCGTCGCGCAGGGCCCACATGGCATACAGGCCCAACGCCTTGTGGCCCGCCGCGTAGCTGATGAGATCGGCGTCCGGTCGCCGGGGGTCGGAGAGGTCGTACTCCATCGGCCCGAACAGGACCGACGCCACGAACCGGCCCGACGAGATCGAGCCCCCGGGATGGCCGCTCGTGGGAGCATAGTTGTACAGGATCGCGCACAGGGTCCTGTAGACCAGGTCGAATCGCGCCCGCGCGTCCTGCTCCCAGGGAGCCAGCCCCTCCGTCCCGACTTCGCGGACGTCGAGCCACTCTCCCCGCCGGGTTCCGAACTGAACGCTCATGCTTTTCCCCACGTCGTACGCGTTCGGGCCCCGTCCCGGGTCCGGAGCCGCCGGTCCCGTCTCAGAGCCACAGGTGCCGCTCCTCCCGGACGAAGGCCCCGAAGCCCTCCACATCCCGGCCCGCCCGGTCGATCAGCCCCACGGCCCGCTCCAGGTCCTCGCGGGCCGTGGCGACCGACACCCGGAGGTAGTGCTGCCCCTCGCTCTCCAGGACCCCGAACGAGCGCCGGTCCATGGTCGCCACGCCGTGACGGAACAGGAGGAAGAGCTGGAACAGCGTCGCCGGGCTCGTGCGCTCCCGGATCCCCGGCTCGAGAGCCCCGTACGCTTCGAGGGCTCCCAGCCGCTCGAGCAGCCCTTCCACGTTCGGGAAGACGTAGAAGGCCCCCTGGGGCTTCAGGCACCGAACACCTTCCACCTCGTTCAGGAGCGCCGCGGTCACGTCCCGTCGCTCCTGGAACGCCGTGACCATTCGCTCGACCGCCGGCCCACTCTCGGGGCTCTCGATGGCCACGCGGGCGCCGATCTGATTGTAGGGGGAGATCGACGCGAAGTAGTTGATGTTGAGGTTCCGGTGGATCCTGGCTTCCTCCACGGTCGGGTACACGGCCCAGCCCACGCGGCCGCCCGTCCACGAGTAGGTCTTGCTTACCCCCGACACGATGATCGTGCACGCCTCCATGCCCGGCAGGGAGGCGATGGAGCCGTGCTCTCGCCCGTCGAACACGATGGACTCGTACGATTCGTCCGAGTACACGCGGAGGCCCTCGTCCGCCAGGGGCCGCAGGACCTCGGCCACCGAGCGCAGCTGCTCCGGCGTGGCCACGCCGCCCGTGGGGTTGGAGGGGAAGTTCAGGAACACCAGCCTCGTCCTATCACCGACCACCTCCGCCAGGTCCTCCCCGGAGAACGCGAACCCCGCGTCCTCCCGTAGGCAGATCGGTCGCGGGACCGCCCCCACGTACCGGATGAAGGACTCGAACAGCGGATAGCCGGGGGTGGGGTACACGACCTCATCGCCGGGCTGGCAGTAGGTCTGCTGGGCGAAGCCGATGGGCGCCCGCGCACCCGGGTAGATCACCACCCGGTCCGGGTCGATCTCGGAGAGCCCCCTGCGCGCGGCCACGTCCCGGCCCACCGCCCGGCGCAGCTCGAGGAGCCCCTGGGCGTCACAGTACGTGGTGTAGCCGTCCTCGATGGCCTGCCGGACCGCCCGCCCGATGTGCGCGGGAAGGGGAAAGTCGGGCTGCCCCAGGTTGCAGCGGATGACATCCTGGCCGCGTTCCTCGGCCTCCCGGATGAGCGCCGTGAACGCGAAAGCCTGCTCGGTGCCCAGCAGTCCGACCCGGTCGGCGTAGAGACTCGTCGGAGCCCGCGCGGTGATGGTGGCCATACCCTCCCCCTGTCGCCGGAGCCCGCGACCGATGCGCCGCGGGCCCTGATCATCCGGATACGCCGCTTAAAAATGGCCGGGAAGCTCGGACGAAATCTGTGGGGAGTTCATGGAACGGGATGTAGGGATTTTCCTTGCCGCGGAGCAGCTTACGCGGCGTCCAGCGACGCGTTCGTGGCGGCGCCGCGGAAAATGGAGCGGGCTCTCCCGTCAGAGTCCCACGTCAGCCCTCCGGACCGGGAGACCACGGATCCGCCGCCCGGTGAGGCGGAAGAGGGCGTTCGCCACCGCCGGGGCGAGCGGGCAAACGACCGGTTCGCCGATGCCGTTGGGGTCGTCCCGACCCGCGTCCACGAAGTGGGTCTCGACCCGGTCCGGCGCCTCGTCCAGCGTCACGACGCGGAAGTCCCCGTAGGTCGCCTGCCGGGGGATGCCGCCCCGCCACGTCATCTCGCTCTTCATGTTCGACAGGGACCAGATGACGCCGCTCTCGACCTGCTGGCGCGCCCCCAGCGGGTTCACGAGCAGCCCGCAGTCGAGCGCGCACACCACCCTGTGCACCCGGAACGGTAGGTCCCCGTCCGCGGCCTCGGGCCGCAGCGACACCTCCACCACATAGGCGATATGCGTCTCGGTGTGGAAGAAGTTGGCGGCCATCCCGAGCGCGTGACCGGCCGGGACCGGAGTATCCCAGCCGGACGCATCGCGCACGCGCTCGATCACGGCGCGCAGCCGGCCCCGGTCGATGACCTCGTCCTCGATCTCGTAACGGGCCGGCACCGCACGCGGTCCCGCTCCCAGCATCTCGAGCCGGAGCTCGATCGGGTCACGCCTGGCGGCCTCGGCGACCTCGTCCAGGAAGCACTCCCGGGCGAACACGGCCGGAGGCGAGAACACCGCGCGCCAGGGTCCGATGTTCACGGGCACCGGCACATGACGGTACGTGGCCTCGAAATCCGGGACATGGTAGGGGGTGTCGTACACGCCCCAGGCCGAGTCGCGGACCCGGTCGGGATCGGAGGTGTCGATCCGCGACGGATCGGCCCCCCGGGTGTTGTGCATGGAGCTCGCCTCGCGGTGCTCCCACGCCGTGACCCGGCCCGCGGCGTCGAGCCCCGCCCTCAGCCAGTGAGCGGAGCCGGCCTGGAAGTGCCCATGCCGCATGTCGTCCTCGCGGCTCCACACCACCTGCACGGGGGTGCCCGGGAGCGCCGCGGCCACCTGCAGGGCCTCCGTGTCGAAGTCCCAGTTCAGGCGCCGGCCGAAGCCGCCCCCGATCAGCGTCACGTGCACCGTGACCGACTCCCTGGGAATGCCCAGCAGCTTCGCGGCGGCCGCCTGCACGGTGTTCGGAGTCTGGCTCGGCGTCCACACCTCGCACGTCCCATCCGCCCTGACGTGCGCGGTCGCGTTCATCGGCTCCATGGGAGCGTGCGCCTCGAACGGATAGTCGTAGGCCGCCTCGAGGGTGCGCGCCGCGCGCGCGAAGCCGGCGCGGCCGCGTCCGTCCCGCCGGATCGTCACTCCGGGTGTCCGCACGGCACTTCGCAGCGCGGCCCGGTGCGCGTCGGTGTCGAAGTCGGCGCCCGGACCGCTAGCCCAGTCCACACGGAGCGCGTCCCGCCCCCGCAGGGCGGCCCACGTGTGCTCGGCCACGACCGCCAGGCCGGATCCGATCCGCACCACCTCGCGCACTCCGGGCACCCGCCGGGCCGCCGCATCGTCGAAGGACGCCACCGTGCCACCCAGCGCCGGGCTGCGCGCGACGGCGGCATACAGCATCTCCGGCACCCGCACGTCGAGGCCGTACCTGGCATCACCGGCCACCATGTCGGGGGCGTCGATCCGGCGCCGCGGCGTGCCGATCAGCGTATAGGCCGACCTCGGCTTGAGGGACACCTGTTCGGGGACGGGCTGCCGGGCCGCCGACTCGGCCAGCTCCCCGTAGGACAGGCGCCGGCCCGACGCCTCGTGGATCACCACCCCCGCCTCGGTCCGACACGACTCCGGGGGTACGTCCCAGCGCGCGGCCGCGGCGGCCACGAGCAGCGTTCGGGCGAGGGCGCCCGCGTGGCGGAGCGCCTTCCAGCTTCCCATGAGGCTGAAGCTCCCGCCCGTGCCCAGGTTTTGGAAGTCGGGTCCGGGCGAGGCCTGCGCGATGCGCACCCGGCCGAAGTCGGCGTCCATCTCCTCGGCCACGATCATGGGGAGGGACGTGCGCACGCCCTGCCCCATCTCCGACTTGCCGACACGGACCAGGACGGACCCGTCCCCGTCCAGGCGGAGCCAGGCGCTCGGCTCGAAGGAGGCGCCCGGGCCGTCGCCCGGGGCACAGGAGAGGTCGATGCCGATGAGCAGGGCACCGGAGCTCGCCGCCATCAGCTTCACGAAGGTACGGCGGTCGGTCATGCTTCCTCCCCGGTCGTTCCTGTCGGCGGCCCGGCGAGGCGTGCGGGCGCGCCATTCCGGCTTGCGGCGTCAGCCGCCGGCGCCCTCCTCGACCACGGGCAGGGTGATCCGGGAGGGGTAGGCGGCCGAGCGGTAGATCCGCTGCGTGGCCTTCCGGAAGTCGGCGTCGGTGGCCTCGAAGATGTTGGGCA